>JAABUW010001732.1_pt1 | contig 35209 bp, 70 predicted proteins | sample 5560081 | NCBI WGS metagenome assembly JAABUW01 (sample SAMN10711882, study PRJNA513363) | rock metagenome | isolation source: Antarctica rocks | place: Antarctica: Victoria Land, Knobhead sud | reverse complement strand
TCAGTCTGATCTTGGCTGAAAAGAGAACCTTTGTGAAATGCAGGGGAGGTGATCACGGACGTGGAGTGCGGGCGGCGCATGCGGGAGGCCAAGGAGGCCGGCGAGCCGCACTTTTACATGATGGAGCTGGCGCCGGGGCTCATCATCGACGCGCGGCAGCGGGGCAACGTCGCGCGCCTCATCAACTCCTCCTGCGTGCCCAACGCCGAGAGCCAGAAGTGGCACGACGCCGGCACCGGTGCGGGCTGTTCTGACCCCCACTGTGACGTCTCCTGATATTTGCTGGGTTGCTCTCTGGTTCCCTAATGTTCTCATCGTCTTTCCAACACCTACCTTACCGCTGGCTGCCATCAGCAGGCAACTTGTCTGAATTGTGCGTCGCTGAGGGGGCGGTCATTCATGTCGGCGCAGGGGAAGTGCGCATCGGCATCTTTGCGAGGGAGGACATCCCGGCGGGCGTGGAGGTCACCTACGACTACATGTTCCAGCACCACGGCCTCGCCGCCGCCGCCGCCGCATACCGGTGCGCACTCGCTGGATATTTCACCTGCGTTGTTGATGCAATGCGAAATGCAACTCACACGCTGGCCTCCTTGCCTGAGCAGCCAGAGGAGATCCGCTCGGCTCACTGCGGCTGCATGTCGATCTGCCGCTGGCACTGCGGGACTCGTTTGGACTGCTGATTCAAGTACGGACGTGCATTTCCGCTCGTGACACAACGATGGCGGTAAATAATAGGTGCCGCTGCGGGGCGGCCGGCTGCCGGGGAACGATGGACAGCCAGCCGGAGCGCTTCCGCGACTTCGGCCAGCGCGTCGAGGTGCGCCCTTGCCATTGTGTCACTGCAGCGGCCACTGCTGACCTTTGCCCATCTCGTGGCGGTCGAAGGTGCGGGGCTCACAGTTACCTGCATGGGTTGCCGTTCCGCCTGTGCGAAACGTAATGAAAGGCAATTGTGTCCTGGCGGCAGGTGTTCTGGGAGGGCGACGGCGCCTGGTACCGCGGCACCGTGACTGGCTACTCGGCGGCGACGCAAAGGCACACCATCCTGTACGACGACAACGACATCGAGCGTGTCGTCCTGGACGCCGTGCCCCACAGGCACGCGCCTTCCCTGTGATTAATCCTGATCTCGCCATGGCGGCTGCTCCTGGAATGTGAAGACCTGAAGCTCGCGGCGCTGGCCGCCATGCCCCACAGGGATGTGACATCTCAACTCCCAAAATCCATCCCGCTTCGTTCAGAGTCTCTGCTGTCCTGGGCCGTTCTGCTCTGCTTCTAGGCCATCAAGCCGTCGAGCCGAACGTGCCGCAGCTGCTTTGTACTTCAAGTGGCCACATCTGCGCCTCATTTACCTCGGAGTGCATTCACGGAAAGGGTCGGAACTTGAACAGCAACGCTGCTGGTCAAACACTCGTGTGCAGGTGGCTGATGAACGAGGACGCGGTGCACCGGCCCATGCCGGCGTGCCCGACGCCGCCGCGCGACGTGAAGCACGGCCCCCGCCCCACGGCCACCGAGACCGGCCCAGGTGCGCACCTGCTTCTTCGCCAAGCTTCTCGGCCTGATCTGCTTTTCAAACGACAGTGTGTTCAATGCAGCGCGGACAGCATGGCGTCAGGGCTGTTGCATGAGCATTCCCAGGCTGCAGCAAGCAACGAAAACAAGTGTGTGCGCACAACACCAAGTGCGCGACCACCGCAGATGCCATTTCGAGCTGCGTATTCATAGGCACTGTGATCCGATGTTGAATTCTGCGATCGTGGTCGAAAGCGTGGGGGTCGCCTGTTGTGCAGTCGGCGACGCGGAGGCGGAGGCAGCGGCGGAGGCGCTGCCTAAGTCCGGCGGCAGCCGCCCCGCCAACCGCAAGCGCAAGCCGCCGCAGGAGACTATCGCCAACCCGTACGCCGCGCCGACCCGCGCCGGGCCGCGGCCGCCCAATCGCAACATGTGGCCCGGCGACTTGCCGCCGATGCTGGGCGCCGGCCTGAGCCGGGTGTCCCGGCCGCAGTCGGCGCCGGCGGCGGCGTGGACGGCGGCTGCCGGGCAGCCAATGGCGAGCGCGCCGGCTACGCCGCCCGCAGCGGCGCCGCTGCAGACTGCAGCGTCTGGCGCGGCGCCAGCGCCGGCAGTGCAGAGCGGCGCGGCGGTAGGTGCCGCGGCCGAGCCGGCTGCGCCGCCAGCCGCAGCGCAACCCGTCACCAGCGGCGCGGCTGCCCTTGGCATCGCCGCGGACGTAGAGATGCCCGACGCTGCAGCGCCAACGGCCGCTGCTGCGCCAGGCGAGGCGGCGCCGCCTGCAGACCAACCATTGGCGCCCCCTGCGGATCAGTCGCCGTGTCCGCTCATGGCTGCGGTGCCGCTGCAGCTGCCGATTGCAGCCTTGTTGCCGCTGCCGCTGCCGCTCGGAGCTGCTGTGCCGCCTCTGGCGCCGGTGCAGAAGGCAAACCGCACCGCACTGGATGTGGATGTGGTCAGCCGGCCCGCCGACGCCTGCGCCAGCACGCCGCACGCGGTCTTGGAAGCCGCTGCCCCCGCAATCGCAGAGCTGCCAAACTGCGGTTCCGCGGCTGCTGCGGCGGCCGCTGCCGCAGCCGGTCAGGCGGCTGGCGAGGCAGCTCCCAGCAGCCGAGCAGGAGCGGCGCCGGCACAGGCTGCTGCGACGGAGCAGCCACGAACTGCTGCGGCAGGGTATCCGGCGCCTGAAGCAGCTGGCCAGGCAGCCACCGGCGATGCCACCCTAGCGTCACAGGCGCCTCCCCATGAAAGCGAGCAGCAGCAGCAGCAGCAGCAGCAGGTGGCGGCCGCAGAAGAGGCGGTGCCTGCCGGACAGCAGTCGCCACAGGGGGCCATGGAAACGACGCCGCCCCCGCCTCCTGCAGTAACGCCCGCTCTGGTGGCGGGAGCAACCTCGGTCGCGGAGCAGGAGCAGCCGCTAGCCCTGGCGGCGGCAAGCCATGTCGAGGGCGATGCTGGAGATGCGGGGGGTGCCCAGGTGCCTGCCGCGGCTGCTGCGCCGCTTTTGGGTGGCAGCCCACCGCCGCAGCCCCCTGCAGAGTCGGCGGGGGTTGAGACAGCCGCCCAACAGCCGGGCGCGGCGGCGGTGGAAGGTTCAGACGCCACCGCGGCCGAGGCGTCAGGCGCGGCGGACCCGCAGCAGGACGTCGCAGAGCAGCAGGAGCCGGAGCCGCTGCCAAGCGCCGTGGCGGAACACAGCGATATCAAGCTGGACAGCAACAATGACGAGGAGGCGGAAGACGGTGCAGCGGTGACGGGTGACACCGGCCTGCTGCTGACTTCGCTCGTGCAGTATGACTCAGCATCAGAGTGAGACAATATCGGCGATTGTACAGGGCTCAGACTGCGGCCGCAAGAACACGGACGACCCTGCATGTTGTATTGACTGCCCAGGTTTGTGTTGACTTCCCATCGCCAGGTCCACGCCAAAACCTGGTGACTCCTTCACTGGGGCTCGTGATTGCCGTTGCTGGACCAAGGTGTATCAGTTACTTCTTTTTGTAGAGCAGCCTGGGCTTGGCTAGCCGTCCCTTGACGTAGTCTGCAACGTGCCACACGAAACACCCTAAAACAAGCCGCAGTGCAAAGGTGGTGTCATGCGGAGGACGAGCACCAGACGAGTCACGGAGAGACATTACACGACCAAGTATATTCACTACGTCAAAAATATACTGCACAGTCGTGCAGATTCAGACTCGGTCACTGGCGCACTGCCGATGACGGTTCTAGGTCGCAGTGTTGAGATCGAGCCATGTAGCTTCGCGTCTCAGCAGCATGTCAGATCACACCGCTACACCGCTTGCGCTTAGTTGTCATATCTGTTGTGCCGCAGGCTACATCAAACATCTTCTGTGGTATTCTTCTGTAAGTCGCGCCCTGCGGCTGGCGGCCGCGGCCAGAACAGCGCAATGCGCGCGAGCAACGTCGGCGTGATCATTGCGAACATGACAATGAGCTCTGGCAGCACCGACAGAGGGTACCTGCAGGTCGACGCCATCGCAGGTTTCAGAGTGCTGACATCCACGGAATGAAGGCGTTGCTCTGCCTTACAGGAACGGACCTGGGTTTCACTCCACAAACTTTTCGTTCACTTACCACCAGTGGTCCTCTGTGTACTTCTTTTTGGGGTAAAGCACCACGATGTTGAGCAGCGCCCTGACGTGCAGCAGCAGCGATAACAGCCCAAGCACGCCAATCTGCGCACAACCACACGTGCACATGCTTTGACGGGTCAGAATCCCTCAACGCCAGGAGATGGCAGCTCATAGCAGCTACGGTTTCATATGTAGATTCGTAGGCGAGAGAATATGTTGTGGTTTGCTGGCAGGACTAGAGCACAGTGTCATGCAATTTGCACGATTGCGCCCCTCACCAGCGGCTGCTGCTTCTGTGTGTGTCGCGGCAACGACGCATCACTGCCGTTGCCGACCGCCCGATCCGCCGCTGCCACCGCCACCTCGCCGTCTGAGGTCTTCCGAGCCGTGACAGAAGCCAAGAACAGCCGCGCATTGATCAGCGTGAACGTCATCGTGCACCCCCACAGCCCCTGTGCCCGGCCGCATGAGCCATGTCAGCCGTCCGGTTTGCAAAGCGCTTGCGTGCGCAGTCACAACAAGAGCATCGCAATCAGGAGGATGCGTCACTGACGTGTTGCTTACCCAAGTGGCGATGGATCGCAGCCTGGAGCCGACATTTTGGCCGTGGGGGTTCAGGTCGCCTGCGCAACATAGGCATTCAACGTTGCCAAGTGTCGCAGAGACCGTAATTTAACTGAAACCGCAGAGTGCGCCGGCCCTCAGACTGCTGCCTGCTTCCACAATGCAGCAGACAGTGCGACATGTACGAGAGACCAGTGGGGGCATACACACCGAAGATGTAGCCGGCGGCAACCACGCCGATGATGGGACCGAAGCAAATGATAGGGATGATGAGGACATACGAGGCGATCCTCCAGAACTTTTGCTCCCGCGCCGTCATGGACGTCAGCACTGCATGTGTGCACCTGTCAGGTACAACAAGACCGAGTCAAGCAGAACCTGACGAGCGGGAAGCTGTGGTTCCCGTGATGATTTGGAGCCGGTATTTGCAGCACTCCGGCAGCGCGTCTGAGTACCGGTTGGAGATGTGTACGTACCAGCTGGCCTGGACTAGGTGCAAGACGACGAGGTTGACGCCGTAGCCCGCATTGGAAAAAGCCTGCAGCAGCAGCGGCAGCAGCAGCAGCGGTGTCTGTCAGCTGAGAGCGCTCATGGGCTGCGTCAACAGGCATGGCCGGGTAATGCGATGCGCCAACGTGCTTTGCAGGCACACACCAGAAAGACGCCTTCCAGCGCAGGCCGGAAGTGTGACAGGTAGGCCGCCCTGGGAATCCAGATCAATGTAGTGAGGTTCGCACTGACAGCCGCACAGAAGTTTCACACGTGTTGGCATGCATGGCCAGCACGAAGAGTGGCCCCCTCACCGGCAGCCGTAGGCGATGCAGCGGACTGCGCCACAACATCAACGAGTTGATCGTTTTTATTGCAAGCAACCTTTCGATGCACATCTGGATGTGTCAACAAAGTCTCACAGCATCCCAGCATGCACATTCCGACCTGCATAGCAACCCGGAGCATGTGCCCCACGACTCACATGCTGCCGAAACAATGACTACGTTGTAGAAGGGATATCTGGTGTAAGCTGCACAGCCACAGAGGTGGCATCAGTCGACCGAGTACGAAATCAAAGTCACAGCATGACCGTCGTCCATGCAGGCAATGCAGCCGAGCCAGTCGCCAGCGGCGGCTATCGCCGCACCAAGGTTGGCGATGGCTCCCACGACAACGATGAAGAAGAGAACAGCGGTCACGACAGCAGCGGCCAAGGAACTTCCCAGCTGTTTCTCTCCCTGCGAACAGGATGAGAATGCAGTCCATACGCGGCAGGAGATGGAGAAGGCAGCGCGTGGCAGGGCGGCGGTGGCAGATTGTTCGAAAACAGCACTTGCGATATCACCGCATGCCCCCTGTAACGCCTGGTGCATCATTCGACCAGGCGTTTCAGTACATTTGTATGCCAGCAACGTGCTTGCACGGAAACGGCTGGCATGTGCACTGGGCTGCTCCTCAACGTCCGCACTCACCGACAGCATCATCATCGGCATTGATCCAGAGTGCATGGCTCCGACTATTCAAAGCTAGAAGAAGTGGCCAACGGGGTGTCAAGCGTCGACGAGGCTCCTCGCGAGCAAAACGGAATGGTCTCGATTGCTGCAGTCAGCCAGCTTAGTGGGTCAGCCAGGTTAGTAATGCGCTGTATTGCTGACCACTCCAGGAAACGCAGGCGTCACCTCACCACACCGAAAACCTGCTCAGATCTGCCATGTCACCGCCACCTCAGCGCACGCAGGGGGCCTGAGCCTGAGCGCGCAGAAGACGGGCATTGCGCATTGCAGCGCCGAACGCCGCTGCAACCGGCCACTCCTTGCAACCAAATCGCCCGCGGGAGCGCCAGTTCCGGCAGGCCTAATGCACAGAGTGCAGCAGAGCAAACGGCAAGCGCCGCTGGATAGCTGCATTCCAGTGCTATTAGGCTGGGCCCGCCGTTTGGCTTGCGGCGCCGTGCGCTGGTGCTGACAGCTTCCGGAAGGTGGCCCGTGTTGCAGCAGCTGCTTGCTGCGCGGATTGCGGTCAGTCCAACACCCTACAAGCGCAATGCCCGCCCCGTCTCCAGCGCGCTCAGGCTCCTACCCCCTGCGTGCGCTGAGGTGGCGGTGACATGGCAGATCTGTTCCAGGGTTTTGTCGTGGTGGGGCATTTAGAGGCTGTGAAGAAAACCCTTTGGTACAGCATGCTTCATGTTGACCACCTCTATGATGATGCTTTCGATTACAACGTCTGTGCGTACCAAGCAGCGCGTTGCTGCATTGCCGGTCAAAGGCACAAGGAGCCAGCACGCGGGGGCGGCATGGCCAGCTGCGCATCTGACGGCGATGCAACAGCGACAAAGCCGACATCTGCTCTCGTGAACGTGCCCGCCGGAGCGCCGGCCAAAAACCACAAAGCTACTCGTCTACCTCGCCTGAAAGGACGAAAACCGTCCAGACATGCGTGCTGGCACAGCACACATGAGAATTTTGGGGTGCACGCCCAATACCGCCTGCGGTCTGCGCGGCGACGGCTCCATTTGATCCAGGTCGCCTGCTGCCAGCTGCACATCTGCCCCAGGTCATACTCGCTTCAAGAAAATGCGAGACTGCTGCTGCGTTCTTTGTCGGATACTGATCTCTACTTCTGTCATCGCTGCCGCTGCTAGGTATGCGCCGCCGAACACACGGTCACCCTTGCCTTCCGCAGTGTATGCGTCCCCAGACACTGCCTGCTTCAGATGCAGAGGCACTGAAAATCGAAGCTGTAGACGCTGAGGAAGTCGCCAGACACAGCATTGCGCGACACGAAGTGGCACGCGATGCCGGACTTTGATGGCCCGATCCCCGTCTGCAGTCAAGGGATGACGCATCGTCAGCCTTCGTTGGCTTGATTGGACACGGGCATGCGGCCGCTGCACAACGGGAAAGCTTGCACGATGGGAAAGGCAGCTTGGGATTAAGCAGATGGCAGCGCAGCATCGAACAGGCCTGGGGCATGCAGCGCTGGGCGCTTTCAACACAAAAGTGCAGGAATGTGCGGAAAACTTGCCTGATAGGCCGCCCAGCCAATGCGGGTGCTGGACTGGCCGGCAGGCGGCGTGGGGCGGCACACGTAGTGGCTCTGCCCCGGGGTGTCCTCTACTGCATTGCGGTGCCCGTAGGACTCACATGTTGAACGGCAGCTGGTCCCAGATCCAGAGTGCAGCTTCCAGATGGCCCTGCGCGCAGCAAATGGCTCAGGTTTGCGGCTTGCCAACACATGAATGGCCTGCTCGGCGGATAATCGCAGAAATGACCCAATCGATATGATTCCGAGAATTTGAAAGGAGGCAGCAGCAGCGCAAGAGACAGCTGCCGCTGTCATTCATTCATCGTCATTCAGGGCAGCAGGAATGTGGCAGGAGACTCACGCTGGGCAGCCGCTGTGGGAGTTGCGTGTTCGGTCGGCGACGCAGCCGCACTGCATGCTGTAGCTCGACAGGATGGACGAGCGGGTCGCCTGCTTGGGGCCGCCGTTTGCGTATCCGTAGCACGGCTCAGCCTTACCCCTGTTGTTGGTGCTGCAGCCCGCCCGCTTGCTGCCGCCGAACGACGGGTCCTGTTTGGGATATGGGGCAGCATTCAGGTACGGATCTACAACTCAGGGGTGGCACAGAGGGCGGCATGGAAAGTGCAAGGAATTTTTGCAGGATGGGCCAGCAGCTCTGGCGGGGACAAGGACGCACCGATGCCCTGCACAGGAAGGCTGGCGCATACTTCGAACCCACGTTGAGCGCGACATAGGGCTTGTTGGAGCCGCCATTGAAGCCGCGGCAGGCGGCAGCGCAGTTACGGCCGTTGGCAGTGGCGGTCGCCCACACCACCCTCCGCGACACTGCACCCACGCCATTGACTGAGAGCAGGAAGAGGGCGCACATCGTGATGCAGTGCGCGCGAAAGTGGTCCAGGAGTCAAGGTCAGGAAATGCGGTCAGCAACTCACTGTTATCGGAGCAGTAGTGTGCCCCACGCTCGATAGCGGGGATGCCAGGACCGCCTTGGCCGGAGCCGCCTGGGCTGCCAGAGCCGCCGCCTCTAGAGCCGTCTGGGCTGCCGGGGCCACTGCCGCTGCCGCCGGGACTGCCGCTGCCGCCGGGACCCTGGTCTGCTGCCGCCGTGCGGAGCTTCCATGCTGCGCAGAGGAGCGGCAGCAGCAGCATCGCAGCTGCGCCTGTGCGTGACCATCGCGCCTGCCGCCGGCGCTGGAGGCCGCACAGAGCCCGATCCGGTGGCATGCCGAAGTGCGTCAGCCAACGGGCTTCTCCTGTTTTTTTGAACGTTTACCGAGCGTTCAAAGTTGGGTCCGCCACGGCTGTGACGCCTGCTGCCTGTGCCCACCAGGTGGCTGCCGCTGCCCGCAACTCGCTGACCTTCCAGCCACGCCGAGCTCCGCCCTCCAGCCGGCAGGGTTCCACAGATAGAGTCTGTTCTGCAAGCGAGCTTCTGCTGTGGATTCCAGCCGGGCCTGCGCCGGCCCTGCAGGGAGTTGCACGACACTAAACAACAGAAAGTGTCCTAGCCGATGCATGCGGTGATCGGCGCTACACCAGAAGAAGCGAAGCAGATGCGATACTGCTGATTCGACTCGAACCTCCCCCGGCAACTGTTGTCGCCAGTGCGAAGCAGCTAGGTGGTATACTTGGGAGGACCATCGTGGCGTCAAGGCCAACACTGAGGTACGAGCGAGTTGGCTCGAGCAAAATGCGCCGATGCACAGCAAATCGTGCGTCTTGAGCACGCTACTCTGGTCCACCGTCGCAGCGGCCCCACAGCTGTTTTGCCAGGTGGAGCGTGTCAACGCGAGGTCGAGCCCAAAACGGGCCCGAACGACGGCGTACAGGCAGCGACTACGCACGCAAGCGCACCGTTGCCCTGCCACCGGTGGTCTGCAGGTCGAGGGGCTGGGACTCTTGCAGCGGAATATGGATCGGAGAGGCGGCAGGCGCAAACACTGGCTTCTCTCGGCAAAAATTCTGTCGCACAAGCAGCTGTGGCCGCCGTAGAAACGCGCGGAGAGCTGCCAGATGACCGATTGATACACTGGTAGAGTTTTTACGTATCAGCTGCACCAAAATCCACTGCGCGCGGACCTGCCAGCTGACCGCACAGCTGTAAATTTTTAGAGTGGGGTGACAGCTGGACAAAGGCTAGCGTGATTGACTCAAAACCTAATTTGAGCCGATTCGCAATATGTTTATCCACCCCTTGCCATGCTGTGCCCGTGCTGGGCATTCGAGCCGGCCACTTCACGTTCGTCAGCGCTTCTGAACTTTCGCTCTTGCCACGCGTAACAGGTCCAGACCTGGGCGCCTAGTCCGACTTGCATCAGAATCGGGTCAGGCTGACGACCAATCGTTTCAAACAGGGCAGTCTCTCGGCTTGCTCCGCAAGAACACACGAGGCTGCAGGTTACCTTCTTGATGCGCTGATCGACTGTGGAGCTGCTTCTAGGCGCTGACAGCCATTTTCCGGCGCCCAGCAGCAAAGGCGAGAAGGGGGGAATGACACACAAAGGGCCAGCCACAACGCCCTGAACCTCGGCAGGGCGTCACACTCGCCCGCCCGGCCAGCAGTGAGCTTCCAGCAGCTGCGGGCGGCGCGGAATCATGTTCTACTCTGCGCAGATACTGGCCCGCAAAGGGCCGCTGGGGATCGTGTGGATCGCGGCGCATCATGACAAGAATTACCTCAAGAAGCAGCAGGTGTCCGGCACCAACATCCTGGATTCATGCGGTGAGTGCATTTCTTTGCCCCCCTCCCCGCACTGCTGCTTTCGTGCCTGGGTGGCCGCTCGCATGCCGCCGCTCGCATAGTTGTGCAGCACGCCTGCTGGCGTGTTCTATATGAAGGCGAATACTGTGTGACACGCAGACCGCATCATCTCGCCGGAGGCGCCGCTGGCGCTGCGGCTGTCGGGTCAGCTGATGCTCGGCGTCGTGCGAATCTACTCCAAGCAGGTCGAATACCTGGCGAACGATGCCAATGGCGCCCTTATCAAGCTGCGCCAGGTGTGTGCTCGGCACTTCATTCAGCATCGTAATGGTGGATTTCTCTCCCACGAAGTACAGCATGATACATCGGGTATGCAGCCGCTGGCGGCTGTACCCTGCAGGGTCGGCCCCACAAAGCGGCGTCAGACTGGCGAGTTCAGTTGAGGATGATCCAGTCAAAGCCCTCGTCTCTGTTGCTTCACGTCAAAGGCCCTCACCCGTGTTGCTGCTCCACGAAACAGATGGGCAAACCGGCGGATGTGGACCTGCCACCGGAGAGCATGGCGGCGGCGCCGGACCAAATCAACCTGCCCGACAAGATGTACGACGACATCTTCCAGAGCAGCTCCGGCATCAACTTTGACGCGTGCGTGCCGCTCCTCTTCTGTGATACCGACAATGAATTGCCCTGCTCGCCATCTGCCAATCACGTACTCATACCCTCAATGCCGAGCACTGCTGCCTTTGCCAAGTGACTGCGTGTTCACGTTGGTATTCAGCGACCGAGTTTCGCATCACAGCTGAGCACGCTCTTGTCTTCTCTGCAGGTTCGGTGAGACGCCGACAGGCACGCCCCGGGCGGTGACGCCGCGCGGCCGCCGCTCCTCCATCGCCTTTGTGGAGGAGGAGCACAGCCAAATGGGCAGCGGGCTGTTCGGACATGACAGCCAGCATTTTGGAGGTGCGTGCGCGCTGCCACTCTTACAGTCACCTGATGTTGCACCAGGTGCATCACGCTTGCAGCATGGCAAAGTTGCAGCGGATGGCTGGTGAGAAAAACAAAACACAACCAACACCGACATGAGTGTGCAAGAGCCAAGAGATGAAGTGTCTTCTATTCTCCCATGTGTTTGCTATATCGTGCTCCGCCACACCCTCTCCAGTGGCGCCCACCGCGTGCTCAGAGCGCCAGTGTTGCCGCCGGGCTCACAAATGACTTGTGCGCCTGCAGAGCCGGAGACCTTCGAAACATTCGACGACGCGTTCCTGGACGCGGAGTTCCGCGCGGAAGAGCCGGAGCTGGCGCGAGCGGCGCCCGCCGATGGCGCCGCCGGCCTGGACGGCAACGCGCTCGGCCTGGGTCTGGACCACACCCCCGGAGCGCTGCCGCTGCCTGATGACGACGGTGCGCCAAGCTTCTTGTTGCACTCCGCTGTCACATCCTCCTGCTCCCAGCAACTGTTTTGCAGCCCTCGAATGTGCCTCTCGAGCACTGAGCCCCCACTGGGCCACACTCTGCCCAGCGGCCGGCCGCAATACCAGTCCCACTCCTCGACGTCATACCAACATCATCCAGAGGTGCCGGTTGCGCCGTGCCACAGGCGAGGTTCCGATGCCGGACCTGCCAGAGCCGGAGTTTTTGGAGCCGGTGGCGACGCCGGGCTCCGGGCCGCCGCCGGCGTCGCCGCTCGCGGCGGGCGCCTCACCGGACGGCGCCCCCTTTCGCCTGCCCAGCATCGAGCCACTTGCCGACGGCGAGCCAGGCTCCGCCGCAAGGTAAGCCTTGGGCTCCCGTTCAACCGTGCTGTTTCGTCCTCTTGGGGCGCTTCAGTGTTTTAGGTGACGTCCTAGGAACCTTGTTGATTACCGGGGCGCCGTGATTCTGTGGGCTGGAGACGCAGCGTGCATGCTGTGCAGACACTGCCAGCTCGAGCCTCTCTCCGCTCACCTGCGTCATGCATACATGGCCGCCAAAGTTGGTGTATCAGCTGAGGCGCAGCTGAGGATGAGCTGTGCGTGGTTTCCCAACAGAGTGGACACGGATGCGTCAAAGCGCTCGCCGGCGCGGCAAAAGCGGCCAAAGTCCAGCCGGCGGGCGCCGGTGCTGGACGTGAAGCCGGACGGCGCGCCAAACACCAAGCTGCCGTCCTCCGTCATCTCCGCGCTGCTGCGCGATCGGGCGTCGCTGATGACACACCGCGGGCCGCAGGTCAAGCGGCTCAAAAGCAGCGCCCCGCTGCCGCCTGACCATGTGGTGCGGTCCTGTTCTAATGTAGGTGGTCTTGCAGTGTTCACAGTAATTCTGCCCCCGCATGTCGTCCTGTCTTCTACGGCCAAAGCATCCGGTGTGCTGCAGACACAGCAGCTATCCAACTGATTCCGGCGACCTGTTCTGCTCCCGGCCATGCGCCGGCCAGAGCATGGTGGTGGCCCTTCCCTTCCAGATTGCCCAGGCTGAAGGAGCACTTCCCTGCTCTGAAACAATCGGACCTCTGACCTGACTGGCCTTTTTGCGGCAGGCGATGCAGAGCGACGCAGCAGCGCAGAGCCGCATGTACTGGCCCGCGCACTCGGCGACGATGGCGCCGCCGCTGTACGACCTCATCCGCGCCGCGCTGGGCAGCGCGGCGACAGGCATGCCGCCGCCGCCGCCGCGGCTGCCGGCGCGGCCGCCGCAGACGCCGCCGGCGGGAGGGGAGGGCATCGACGCAGACGGCATTGAGGCGACGCCCGCCGGCGCGCCGGACGGCGGCGCAGGCTTTGACGCGGACAGCGAGCTGCCGATGCCGGACGCGATGGACTACCAGCCTGACGAATTGGCGCCTGACGCGCCTCACACGGGTGACTTTTGTGTCAACTCAGTACGGTGGCTCCTTGCCCGTGCGCGGCGTTGCCCCCCTGCGGCCAGCACTGCCGCAGCAGCGGGGCATTAAACAGCATCTGAAGCACCAACTGCGAATATGCAGACTGACCACAATTTTGCAGCAAGGGCTCGCGGTTGTATAGCCCTGCTGTCTCAAGCACTGACTGGGCAGGGCTTGGCCGATCGTGCATGTTATGCTATGCTTTCCTCGTCGACAGGCTGTGTAGACTCTCTTTTGCCTGCATGTGCAGGGCCGGAGGCGCGCGACGGAAGCGTGCCGCCAAGCGCCAAGCGGGCGCGGCTGTCGCTGAGCGGCGTGCCGCGCCCCTCTGCCAGTGGCTCGGGTGCGTTCACCTTCCTGGCACGCCTGCCTGGCGCGGTGCTGCAGCTGTTGCTGCTGCCCTGCAGCGATGCTGTGGTTACCACGCTGCTAGCCACGGCATGCGGTTTGGCCTGTTCCCAGCTTAGAGACATCAAAGGTCTCCGTTCTATGCTGGCAGTTGTGTGAGCAGCAGCATCGGCAGCCAAAGCCGCTTTCATGCCGGCAAGGCGATTGTTGTGGCTTCTGAACTCCGGCTTTTGGACCCTTTTTCAGCGCTGGGCGGCGGCGGCGGGGACGCGGACGCAGTAGCAGCGGAAGCAGTCGAGGCGTTTCTGATTGGATTTACGAATCTTGAAACATCACTTTGATATGGTGCAGTGCTGGGCGGCGGCGACGAGTCGGACATGGACGCCAGCAATGCCGGCCGCGTGCGCAAGGAGGTGGACTCCTGGCTGGCCGGCAAGTTCGCGGCTGTACGGGTGCGCCTATCCCTTATTGGGATGCCATCCTGATTGCTGGCACCATGCTTCTCAGGTTTTATGATTTTTCATTTCAAGAGCGCCAGTGTGTGGGACTACAGAAATGGGTGTGAACACACTTGCCTGTCGACCTGCCGTCCTGCAAGAACATGGCTGCTTGTTGGTTGTAGTCCCTGACCTCAGACCACTCGCTGCCCTCCATAGTCTGCACCTCCCAACAAATTCCATCAAGCCTGCGGCTTGCTGCTGCAGGTGAAGGAGGCGGTGCTGGCGCCGCAGCAGGGCGTGCTCAAAGGGCGGGACCGGCTATTCGCGGCGCGGGCGTTCTTCGAGACGCTGCAGCTGCAGAAGGACAAGAAAGTGCGGCTGGCGCAGGCGGCGCCTTTCGGCGACATCGCCGTGACGCCTGCGCGCAACTGGGACCGCCGCAACAGCGTGCAGCTCAGCCAGTCGCAGAGCACCGGACTAGACGGCAGTGAGAGCCAGCTGCTGTGAGCAGCGGCCGGATTGCGCCATTCAGAACCCACCATGCGGGGCACCGCCCGCAAGGCGGTGGCGCATCGGCAGGGAGTCGTGCGCTGCACCGGCTGTTTTGGAGAGGGGACATGGCGGCAGCGTTGTCCAGCTGCTGGCGCGCAGAGTCATAGTTTACGGCATTTGCAAACTGACCTGCGCACCGCGACTGTGTTTTCGATGGCGATGTTGCGAGCCTGTCGTTGAAGCATGGTGACATTGTTGTTGCGCGATTTATTGCTGGTCCGGACAAGGAGCTGGTTGTCAACTTCCGATGGTTTATCGAACAAGCGGACACATGATTAATGTTGAGGACATGATCGCTGAGCTTGAAAGATGGACACTCTCCCGTGCAAGAGCTTGTTAGGTTGCTCTTGACGTCTTTCAAGACGAGGTTTGAAAGGAGATTCAATAGTGAATTTCACATTGCCCACGTACCCACACGATACTTCAATGCCAGGACAGGTACAGCCATCGTATAAACGATCGTATCACAACGAGCAGCAATTGGCCAAGTACAGAATGCAATATTGTCCGCCCATCATCGAAGCCCTTTCGTCCATCTCCGACTGGCAGCTAAGCTATTCGAAGCTTAGTCAGGCGTCCTGGCGTCAGCAATGATGGCACATGCCGCCGCACCTGCACACGAAGCGCATTGTCTGTTACCTCCAATGTTTGGTCGGGTGGTTGCATGAGATCAGTTGCACAGCAAGCTCAAGATTGGCAGCCAAGGGCTGCAGGCGCACCTTGCGCCACAAAATGACACCCGGTTCCTCAAAGGCGTCGTGCAGAACATTGGCCGCCTGCGAACCGACAAAGACACTGTTTCCACCCCGAGGCCCAGACGCTGCCAGTTACGGGCCACTTGCGAGCTTCTGACAAGGCAAATGACGTAAGGACGAGCCTGCAGATGCCCGTGCCTGGCAACCTCGACCTACGTTTGCCATAAGACACCCACCTGGAATGCACCAACGAGCATCGGCTCGCCGGGCAGGCGCTGGCCATATGTCGCCATCTGCTCCATGATGCAGAACTGCAGCAGGCGGACAAGTGAGCGCCTCAGATGCAGGATTGGTTCCCTGGAAACCGCATACCGGAAAGGTGGTGTGCGAAAACTGCAGCAGCTTGGGGTCATCGGCAGGTGTGATCCCCACAGCATCTGCTGAGGCGCGAATTGTTCTTGAATTTAATTTGAGTTTGATTTGTGTTTAAAGCGGTGGGAAGCCAAAATCCGATGTGACATGAATCTCAGGTCACCTCGCGGTAGAGGAACAGGTTGTTCGCCGCAACGACAATGCACTGCGCAAGCAGAACAACGCGCGTTGGCAGTCAAAAACGCCAAGACGGTTCCCTAGAAGCTGGTACCCACAGCACATGCGAGGGACCTACAACACAACAGCACACTGCAATGCAGATGCGGATCAAAGCCAGCAGGGCTGCAGAGAATCCGCAGCTATGCCTGCACCGCAGCCAGGCAGGCGCACCAGCACGATGTGCAGGCAGCGGAGGTCCAGTACGGGCACCAGCAGGTTGGGCAGCAGCATGTAGGAGCCGAAAACCAGCGCCTTGGAGCGCATGTTCATGCGCACGCCCACAGCTCGCGCAAGGTTCGCCCAGCGCAGGTAGTGCGTCGCGCCTGCAGACGTCCATGGAGTGCACCCTAATGGCGTGGATCCTGCCACTCTGCGAAGTTTTGAACGCCTGACGGCGGATGCATGAGGTGCTGATCTGTGGACTGCGGCACTTGTCCAAACCACTGTCGGTGCCTTTGCTTCCACGAGGCATGAACTAAGTAAGAGCGATCGCACCGTAGATGCTCATGGTCAGGAGCGGGAAGAAGAGCTCGGCGGCCCGCGTCGTGTCCCAGGCGCCCAGCATGCCAGACCTGGCGCCGCGAGGCCGCAGCCACATCGGCGGCCCGGCGACGGCATGGTTCTGCCGCACGCAGCACTGCCACAGCCAGGCGGCCGGCCTGCGGACGAGGGCGTCCGCGGCAGCGCGCGGCGCGCCGGCGATGCCCTCAAGCACGGCGTGCAGCATGGCGGTGTCGTGACGCACGGGGCAGCGCCGGCGAGGCGCCCATCAGGCGGAGCCCTTTCGTCTGCAGCCAAGAACAACCGTGTTGGGCATGTTGACATCAAGACGCTCGTGCAGTGTAGTGTGTGCAGCGGATGATGTGGGTTGGAGCTTGGCTTCTGCGCAACTTTCCTGGCAGCTCACCTGTAGCAAGCTCGGACACGCACTCTTGGCTCCGGCGAAGATATCGATGGATATGGTCAGCGGTAATCAAGCCAGAGGATCCAGAGAGCCGACAGAGCGTTCTGCTGGCGCTTGCGAGCAATCTTTCGTCACATCATTCGAACCGAAGAATCAGCTGCTGGTCTGCGTAGTGCGGGCTGTTCGGTGCAACACCAATGTGCCGCACTCATGAAGTAGATGATGCCAGAGATTGGCCGACGATCCTGCCCAACGCTCGCTCGCGACAAAACACATGGATCATGCACGTGCATGCAGGGGGAGAAATATGGACGGACGGGAGCGGCTCGGTCAGAGCATGGCGTGCCATCTGCCGGTTTGAGTCACTCTGCGGTGGTATTATGAGTTTCTTGAGGTGTTGTGTCGCTGACAGAGCTCTCCCGCAAGAAACTGCGTGTGCGGCTACAACTATCAAATTTCGTTGAGAGACACACTAGTTTGAAATTGAAACACCCACCGTTTCCCCAGCGGGCGCAACCTGGGAAAAAGCTCTGGATCGCCTTTGATTGCACCTCAGACGCAGTGAACATTTCCAGCTGGGTGGTGCGGACACAATCATGAGTGCAGACTTGCGGACACAATCATGAGTGCAGACTTGCGGACACAATCATGAGTGCAGACTCGTGATTGCATACAACAGGTTGCACGCTAGCGCACACAACTCGTGACAAGAATAACAACATCGACAACATACAGACAACCTTTTGGAAGCGACTGAGAGCCCTCACATGGGAGGCCTGCCCATGGAGGTCGACGATGCTAGGTGAGTAGTTGCTAGTCGCGGGTGACCGTGCCTCCGCCGCCGCTGCTGCACATGTCTCCCGGCACCGTCTGACGTGCGCTCCATGGTGCACAGGCAGGGCAACGGCGCCGACCTCATGTCGGCGCCGCCAGCCGACATGGTCGCTCCGCCGCCCATCGCTCGCAGCACGGTGCAGTACGAAAACACGGTGCGCCAGGCCGCCGGCATGATGCTCCTGCGACGCACCTTGCTTGCTGCAGCACTTTCTGTGCGCCGAGAGCATGCTCCGGACAAGAGCCTGGAGCACAGGGCCATGCAGATGTCATGGCCGTATACGTTCACTCTTGACTGTGCAGGGGCAACGCTTCCGTATCAAGGAGAAGGCGTATGGGCAGTACGCGCAGAGCTACTTCGTAAGGCTCACGCTCATGCGCCCGATCCTCACGGCGCGCGCCGCAAAGGAGTTTCCCGGCGTCCCAGGTGAGCTGCACGCTCTGGTTCGGTAGCAGACTCCATTTCGGCAAGGATGTGCTACATCTTCGCGCAGCCAGGCTCCACCTTTCTGCCCAATTGCTAGATTCTGATTGGGCTGCCGCCCTGGTGCCGCGCAGTGGAGGGCATCCTGAACCTGCCGGAGGGGCAGGACAGCATCGTCATCGGCACCGCGTACAAGGAGATGCGGCTCAAGCCCAACATCCTGGACGAGTATGTCAGGGTGCGCATTCGGCGCTCTTAGCAGATCTGCGCTCAGCAAGTAGATTCATGCCAACGCTGCAGAAGTGGCCCGCTGCTCGGCTGGTCTCTTTGCAGTGCCACAGACGCACCCGACAGGGTGGCAGCGGCGGCGGCGGCAGCAGCATTTGATCACATTGACAATTGGGCAAGTTGAAGGCCAGCCGCTGCCCCCGTGTCTGCATAGGAGCGGGGAGTGGGCGGGGCGGTGGGGCCCGGCAAGCTAACGGCGGGCGACGATGTTCTCATACTGGAGGACGAGAAGGCGCGCATGGTGCTGCGTGGCACCGACGCCCTCATCGGCCGCATCACCACCGGTGCGGCACGGCCGCCTCAGCATCCGCAACATGATCCCCCTTTTGCGCGCACGTCTCTGCTGAGCGCATGGACTACATGCAGCCACAGGATCCCGCGCGGCACCGACGCCCTCATCGGCTGCGCCACCACCGGTGCGGTGGCTGTGTGCCCTGAGGGGCATTGTGATCATATTGCACCACATCTTGTAGCGCACATGCACCGCTGTTCGACGGCCATGAATGGCTGCCGAAAAGGGGGATTACCACAACATGCCCCTGACAGATGCAGCCACTGAAGTCCAGAACGAAGACGTCAGCTGCCACACGTTTTCGAGCTCGGTTGCCACACACTCTTTGGAACTCGACGGCGCCCGCCTGCACACGCGCAGGCGTGGCGGTCATGGTGCGCGGCAGCGCCGCGGCCGGCGGCAGCTTCCAGGTCACCGACTGGCGGCCCGCAGGGCTGCCGCCGCAGCCGGCGCGATCGGTGCCGCCCGCCGGCGGCGGCGGACGCGGAAGCAGGAAGTACATCGCGCTGGTCAGCGGCCTCGGCGTCGGCGGCGACGCCGGCGAGCCGCTGGCGGTCAGCCTGCTGGTGGACTGGCTGACGGGGCTACTCGGCGGCCCCGAGGACCAAGCGCAGGCCGCCCAGGTGACTTTTGCATCACGCCAATATCATGACTCATGCAGGCGTTTACTCCACACAACTGGATTGCAATCATGGCGGGCAGGCTGCTGGGGCAGGCCTTGTCAGCACCTAGCTGAATATGAGCAGATCTCAAGCTGTTGCCAGGGCCATCAGCCTGGCACCCGTGCGCCGGCTAATGCATCTTCAATCGAAAGTCTCCAAGGTCACCTGCTGCGGTCAACATGCTGGACGCGACCCGATGGTGCAGGTGGTGCGGCTGGTGGTGGCAGGTGGCCTGATGCATCGCGGGGCGGTGGACGCGCTGGCGGCGCCCACCACGCACGCGTCATTTCGCGCCGCCAACACCGTGCTGCAGCCTGTCCGGTGCGCCTTGCAGCCTACCGTTTATCTTGCCACACTCAAGATGCCATGCTCCTGCTCTGCGGCTTGCTCTTAGGGTGGCAAGCCTGCAAGAAGCTAGTCCTATGCCTGATCTTCCGGCATGTGTGTCATTCGGCGCGGGCACTAGAAGAACACCAGCGTTCCAGGGGACTGACTTGACTAGTTCTGATCTGCTGCAGGGAGATGGACATGTGCTTCACACAGCTGGCGGCGGGGCTGCCCGTGGACGCGATGCCGGGCGGCGGCGACCCGGCGTCCGCCGCGCTGCCGCAGCAGCCGCTGCACCGGTGCCTGTTTCCTGGCGCCGCCAGCTTCGCGACCTTCACCTCGGTCACCAACCCGCACGAGTTTGCCGCCGACGGGACGACCTTCCTGGGCACCTCGGGCCAGAACGTGGACGACGTGTGGAAGTGCGCTCCCTTTTGACCATTGCTCATCGCAAGCAAACTCTGCTAGCCCATGAGCGTGTGTGTGCGTTCTGTGGCGTGTCACTTTCGCAGCCGCGGGCTGGTGTGACTGCCGGCTGCTCGTTGCGCCAATGCCGCATGGCGTCCACAAGGAACTCGGCATCATGCCTCGTTCTTCACGACAGGTACTCGGACATGGACAACCGGCTGGATGTACTGGAGGCGATGCTGGGCTGGCGGCACATGGTGCCGACGGCGCCCGACACCCTCGCCGCGATGCCGCTGTCCGAGACCGACCCCTTCATCCTGACATCCGCGCCCGCCGTCTTCTTCGCCGGCTGCCAGCCCTCCTACGGCACCCGCCTTGTGACAGGTGTGCCCTGTCCCTTGCCGCTAGTGTTTGCGTCCACTTAACGATCAGAAATGACCGTCCTCTGCACTTGTATTCCAAACTCATGCACCTCCAGCGCCGCTGCTCGCACTCCGCAAACCACTTATATGAAAAGCTGTCGCCTGCGTGGGCAGGGCCGGAGGGGCAGAAGGTGCGGATCATCGCGGTGCCGGAGTTCCGCAAGACAGGCATCGCGGTGCTGCTCGACATCGCCACCCTGGAGCCACACCCCCTGCACTTTGATGCCTGCCTTTCGTGATGGAGCCATGCGATGGCTTGAGTAGCATGAGAGTGCGCGGCTGCAAGCGGTGGACAGGGGGGAACGATCTATGTCTGCATGCTAACAGCATGACTGGTTTGGCAGCGGTACAGCATTTGACAGCATGTTGAGAGGACGTAGTTGCAATGCCGCACGGTTGCTGGTAGAATGCTACAGTGACCCACTAAAGTCCACACTACTGGATATCCCTAATTTGTATCTGCTCACGGAGGTGGTTCGAGCAAAGGTTCACCATGTCCATCATGCTTTGCAACAAACCATCAGGCTGGAGGTTCGACGGGTATGGGAAGGACTGGTGTGGGTGAGCGGAGGGTAGGAGTGGATGCGCTGCAAATCTTCAGATATGTGTCCGAGGTGCACAACGCAGACTTGAGCAGCACATGCGCGTGTTGCTGATGTAAGTACCGAAGAGCAACTAGCAAACAAATCTTGCTTGCACCCCAACACTGCGCATCTGTGGTCGTGCAGCCAGCTTGTTCTCTAGCGCGCCCCGTCAGATCACGAGCAGCAGCCTCGTTGCAAACCTGTCGGACGCCGCAAAGAATCTGATGAGAGCATCCTCTCTCGTGGTCTGGTCATCCCCAAGCACAAGCATGCCAGCAGCCGAGCTGGCATGCCAAAGCAGCATTCTGTCGTCATTACATCTGCACTTCTACCGCTGGCGGGGGTCCCTCCGCCCGCCACCCCGCCCGCCGCCCGGCGGCAACGCCATACCGCCGGCAGGCGGCCCCTGCCGCACGAGTGGCGCGAAAGGGTTGGCACTCAACATCGCCTGCGGCAGCTCTGGCTGCATCTGCGGCGCGCCATACTGCTGCACCGGCGACTGGTTGTAACCCTGCTGCTGGTGCGGCGGGGCGGCGTAGCTCCCCGGCGCGCCGTAAGGGCGCTGCGCAGCGTAGCCCCCTTGAGGCGGGAGCTGCTGGCCGTACTGCTGCTGCGGCGGAGCGCTGTACTGCTGCGCGGGCGCCGCCTGGTACTGCTGAGGGCCTGCGGTGTGGCATCAACCAGTCTCGCAACCAAATGCAAGTGTTCCTGCAGTCTGACCCACACAGCACAGGCCCACACAGCGCGGCGGCTCACAGATCACACAGACGGCTGTGCAGACACTACGACATTGCTCAGACAGCACTGGAGACAGCAAACAGGTGAGAACATAAGCGCAGGCTCACCGCCGTACTGTTGCGGGGGCGGACCCTGCTGGTACGCGGGCTGTTGCAGCGGACCCTGTTGGTAGGCGGGCTGCTGCGCGCTGTACGCCGGCTGCGAGCCGGGCCGCGGGCGGCCGCCCTGGTACGCGCCCGGCGCGGCTTGCTGAAACGCCGGCTGCTGCGCGGCGATGGGCGCCATCCCCAAGCCGCCGCCGCCGCCGCGGCCGCCGAAGCCGCTGCGCCCGCCGCCGCTACCGCCATACACATGTGGAGGTGCTGCATTGTACCCCCCGGGCTGCTGCTGCTGCGGCGGGCCGCCGTACCCGCCGCCGCCGCGGCCGCCGTAGCCGCCATTGGCGTAGGGGCCGGGGGGACCCAGCTGCGGCTGCGGGGGGCCGCCGCCGCGGCCGTAGTGCATAGGAGGAGCCACCGCAGCGCCGCCGCCCAGCCCCGCCTGCAGCATGCGGACACCGGCGGGGCCGATCTGCGTCGGCGGCCCCTGCGGCGCGTGCGCGGCGCCGTAGCCCGTCAGCCCGCGCTGCTCCCGCTCCGCGTGGAAGCCCTGCAGTTGCCAGAACGAGGCATTCGTCATTACGCGCTGTGCTGCCCAGTGGCATTCTGACCGCGCAACTGCTGATCAACTGCGGGCGATGTGCATGTCTCACCGAGCAACACCATGAGCAAGAAGGCGTTGTTTGCCTGCCATGCCTGAATGTTCACTCGATGAGACAACACCAGAAGGCAATACGTTGCACAGGTGCAGTGATGGGATGCCTGTTAAGATTGGCCGCAGGCCATGGTCCAGGGCAAGAGAGAGCTGCACCCGACGGCCGCGATTGTCCTCGTGCCACAGCGGCTTTGGCGGCGGCAGGTCCACGTGCTCCACTCGCTTCGGCTCCGGCACATGCCCCTCCAGTAGCCTGCAGGCCAATACACCAATTAGGTCACAATCTGAATGATTTGGTTTTCCCGCTCAATGAAGGACAGGTTCGCAATGGTGCACCCCAATGTCCAGGCAATGACTTTGCAGTTGCACCAGACTCTCTACACTTGTATGCAGTGCGACTCTTTTCTGCGTGCACCTGGGCGCGTGGAATTGGTGCGGGGGCAGCCGAAAGCCCGCGGCGACAACAGCGTTGGACGTCAGGTCGGGGCCCAGCGAGAAGGGCGCCGGCACCACCGCCGGGCACGCCTCCCCGCCCGTCAGCAGCAGCGCGCCGTTCATGCCGCGTGTGAGCTGCGGGACAGCATGGGCATGTCGAGATCAGTCAGGCTGCGGATGAATTGGCACTGCAGCGCGAAATTCTGCAGCCTGCCGCCTTGCCATCCGTCAGCAGCAGCGCGCCGTTCACGCCTCATGTCAGCCGCAGGTTTGGGGGAGCCACAGGTTCATCATTAGTCATGCTGCAGACCGTTGCTGCTGGCATTGCATTTGGGTGGTGTCGTCTGCAGCACCTTCAGGGGACGCACCAGGACGGGGGATGCAGTGGTGCACCAGAGCAGCACATGGCAGCCACAGACACACAGGCAGCCCGTGTCAAACGCTCACCAGCACCGCAGCGATGTCACTAAGACGCCTGCTGGCGGCACATGCCTGTGGCTGCGAGCTGCCCTTAGCAAGCAACCCGGCAGGAATATGCGTGACCCACATGCCCTTATGGCCCTGTCCAATGATAACCCGCACCAGTATTAGTATAATACAATTAATATATTATTATTATTATATGCTGTTGCAAAGATTCATTTTCAGTTACACTTCGAGAAGTCAGGGGTCTAGGAATGTGCACCGCGGGGTCGACGGGTGCGGACGCGAGCGAGCGCGCCTCGCCGGCGAGGCCGGCGCCCTCCTCCGCCATTGAGAACACGTCTGGCGCCAGCGGGTGCCAGGAGGCCAGGAACAGGAGCTCGTAGCGTTTGGCGTTGCGGTAGCGCTCCTCCTCCGTGAGCGTCTCCTCCCGCGGCGTGACCGCCTCCAGCAGCCGCGTCTCGTCGATGAACGGCAGCAGCGCCACACCCTGCAGCAGTAGTTGGTGCTATGCTCAACCCTACAGCATATCACGGTGTGAGACGGGGTTCCTTCAGCAGTCTGCAACATCCGCGTCTCGTCGATGAGCGGCAGCAGCGGCACGCCCTGCGCAGAAGTGTACGGTTTGAGAATTAGGGTGTAGGGTTTAGGCTCAGATCTTGAAAACCCTGCAGTATCTGGCAGGAAAGGGACGCTGAGCGAGGAGGGCGGGTTGCTGCCAGCTGCGCTCGGAGAGAGTTTTCATGACTTTCGGCTCTCCTGGCTTGACACGGCAGCGAGGGGATCGCTGACTAGCACTTTGACACCGATGTCGGTTGATCGATCAGCAAAGCCGTTGAGCTCAGTGAGCTAGGTGCTCTGAAGGCTGCGCGGTGACCGCAAGGGTGCATGTGTCGAGCCTGAGCGCCCACAGAGGGAGGCCCATCTTGACCAGGAGGCACATAGCATGCACTCTTGACATATTTTTTTTGGCCTCCCAGCCTTTTTGGCCTCCCAGCTTTTTTTTGGCCTCCCAGCGCAGCGCACCTGCCAGGCGAAGCGCTTGCCGTTCATGTCCACTGCAAAATCGGCCGGGTAAAAGTCCAGGATGGGGGACTCGGCGTCGGTGAACAGCGGCTGGTAGGCCTCCGGCAGGCAGTGCGCCGAGCCCGCCGGCAGAACCCCCATCAGCTGGTTGAACGGCTTGAACGGCTCGCCTGCGGCCCCAGATGCATGGGGTGTCTTCAAAATGGTTCCCATTTTAACAAGTGACTACTTGGCTGTGGAAAATCTCAGCCCAATTCCTAAACGAAGGCCTGCAACCAAGCAAGATCTCCTGGCTTGCAAGAAGGGAATTTAGGGTTTAGGGTTCAGCCAAGGCCCCTGCACAGGGCTGCATCTGGAGCAGCAGCCGTGGCAGCCTGCAGCCGACAGGAGGGCCGCGTTCCGGTGCTGTTGGTGCGCAGACTTGAGGCGGGGGCGCACCCAGCTCGAAGCAGATGCCAAGCTGCGGCAGCCGCCGCAGGTCGGAGGCGAAGGGCGCATAGTGGAAGGGGTAGTACCAGGTCCAGCTCACGACGCCGTCATAGTAGTATGCCATCACCCAGCACAGACCCTCCACGTAGGACTTCACCATCTTGTGCACCTCCTCCGCCTGCTCCGGCCCCGTCAGCCCGGTCTTCTCCTGCACAAGTGTGGATGAAGTGCAAAGGTGCAGCACCGCTCGCAGATCCAGCTGAGGCCAGCCCTGCGATATTGGCCTTGAGCGTGCCTCCCGCCCTGCCGCTGCTGCCCACTCGACGGCTCCTACGCCTCCAATGCCCCGCAATGCAACGGACACAGATTGCGGGGCTGTGAACGTCAAGGGCGCGACGGGTGGATTTGGCATGTCCGACGTGGTAGAAGCGTCTGCCTCTCAAGCCCCTTGCCGTCGCGACAAACCGCTGCCCTGCACCTGCCACAGTCCTGACGGCACGGCCTCACGCAAATGCTGCACACCCATTCGCAAGCCTCCGGGAATAAAGTTGCATGTACGTCGAGGCAACATACCTGGTAGTAGCGGTCCTTCCAGCCGTCCTCGCCCAGCCGGATGCGCTGCTCAGACTCGATCATGGAGTCGAACAGGTCGCCCTTCTCCTTCAGGTTGGCCGCCATCGTCGCTTTCAGCTCTGCCTCCGCCTTGCGGCCTGCCTCCGCCGCCGCCTCGGCCTCCGCTTCGGCGGCCGCCTCCGCCTCGGCAATTTGCGCCTTGGACAGTTGCAGCTCCTGCTCCAGCTCCGACATCGCGTCCTCCTCCTCCTGCCGCATCAGGCGCTCCGCCTCCGCTTCCTGCAGAGCGGCACACACTGCTGTCAGCGACTGGGAGTTGCCGGCCGGTGATTGAGCGACCACTGCGTTGAGCAGGGTATTGCAGCTGAGAAATGGTGCCGCATCAGACGCTCCGCCCCCCATCATTTTGAAGTCCCTTGCATTCAGGTCAGCAAGCCAAGCAAGTTGGCAGAAGAGACTGCAACTTGAAGCCTTCCAGAGCATTGGCCCGCACAACATCAGGCATTACAGCGTACTCAGCACACCTCGTCATGGTCCTCCTCGCCTGCAGCGGCATCTGCATCGCCGTCGGCCGCGGCATCGGCCTCCGTCTTCACCTCCGTCTTCACCTCCAACTTCACCTCCTCCTCCTCGACAGCCGCAGCGCCGTCCTCCAGCTTCACTGGCGACCCGAGCTGCAGTTCTGACACGCCACCCCCCGCCTTGGCACCGGCCTGCTCCGCCGCTGCGCCGCCAGCTGCCGCCTCTGCAGGTGCCCCGGGCTGCTGCGCTGCGGCGCCGTTAGCTGCCGCCTCCGCTAACGCGCTTGGTTGCTTGCCGGCTGCTGCCGCTGCCGCCGCCTCGCCAATGCCCGACAGCACAGGCACTACGCCGCCATCCTCCGCCTTGACCTTCTTGATGGGAGCCTCGCTTGCCTCGTCCGCTGCGGGCGCTGCCTCCGGCGATGTGCGCTTCACGCTCGCGCGCATGCGCTCCCGCAGCGCCTGCGCCGCGCCCTTGTTGCTGCCGTCGCTTGCGTCGGCGGTGGCCGCACCGTGATCCCGCGCCGCCGGCTCTGCCGCTGGAGGCGCCGCCGCCGGGGGAACCTGCGCCGGCGGGGCGCTGGGCTCGAGGCCGGGCGGCGGCCCGGGCGGCTTCAGCGTCGGCGGCGGCGGCACGCCCGGCGGCAGGGCTGGCGGCGGCGCCGGGCCCGAGTTGCTGCCTGTCAACGTCATGGAGATGGCAGGGTGAGCAGATAACTCCAAAGCCGCGTGGCTGTCTGGTCAACAGATGCCATGCGTGCTAGGCTTGCCGTGTGCAAGCTAAAGTCATGTCGGCGGGCACTGTCCAGCGCACGACTCTCAGTGCAGCACTTGCCGCGCCCAGAAGCCTTGGACAGGACGGCAGACAACATGCATTCAGGCTTACCGAGGGCGAACAGGCTCTGGCGATACTCCTCGCTGGGCGCGGCGGCCGTCCAGCGGCCGGGCCCGCGGCCGCGGCCGCCGCCGCCGCGCCCGCCGCCGCGGCCTGCCTTTATGTCCGCGGCGCGCGCCTGCTCATATCGAAAGAACATCGCTGCCTTTTTGCTAAGCAAAAACTTTGAATCTGTGCAAGCGGCTCTGATGGGTTCCTTTGGAGGGGTTCAAGACGTGATTCTAAGCGAACTATTCGTCAGGCAATGTAGATTGTTCGTCAGGCAAGGCACGCGCCTTGTCGCGCTCGCGGCGGGCGCGCTGCGCCGCCAGCAACCGCGCTCGCTTCTGGAAGATGGCGTCCTCAAAGCGGCCCACCGTCTGGATGAAGGCCTCCACCTTGTCCAGGCACACCTGCGCACAGCCAGTTTTACCGACTTGTGATCCGGCCAATGTACAACTGTGGATGTTCTGCAGAGATGCTGTCAGTCACTCATGCACAGCTTCGCGCTTTGCCTCAGCCCCTTTCTCTTTGTCGCTTAGAGTTTGTTCGTCCCTTGTATGTTTCCGAAGTGTCATGCGCGCCGCAAATGCCTGTATCCTGTTCGCACCTTGGCGCCCTCGGTTAGGTAGCCGCCGAGGCGGGGCAGCTCCATGCGGTACACGGACATGAGGGTGTCAATGGCGCCCTCCCTGATCTCCAGCGTCGGCATGTGCGGCAGGAAGTCATTGCCCACGAAGAAGCACATGAAGACTGCGGCACAGCAGCAGGCGACAACTGGTCAGCCTCCCAGCAGCAGTGGAATGGCGCTGCCCGCCGCAGCATCCACACGGCAGCCGTTTGACGTGTGTATAGACAGATCCCGGTTGAGCAATTGGCGAGCATGGCTTTGAGCGCTTCTTCGATAGTGGTAAAGCCGAGTCGGCTTCTCTCACGAAGCTGCCAGGGAGGGCGCACCAAAGTCGTCGATGATGCGCTCCGGGTCGTAGGCGAAGGGCAGCGGCCGCGGCGGCTCAAACTCCAGGGTGAGGTACTCCCGCAGCGCGCTGATCAGCAGGAACTGGTACGGCTTCTTCGCGATCTGCGATGCAGGCACAGTCGGTCGAGATGGGATCTGGGTGGACTCTGTGACACAGTGCTGAGCTTGCTGGCTGCCGCACGGCCATCTCCTCGTCGAGAGAGGCAGAGCTGCCTACTAGGTGCTCGTCAGAGCAGGATCGTTCTGCAGCACTGCAGCAGGGGCTGTCTCCCTACACATCGCAGTTGAGTGGCGCCATCCTGACAGGCTGCCCACCTGCGGCTTCTGGACGGGCACCGGCGCGGAGGGGTCATCCCGCGTGTGCATCTGCGCCCTCGGCACCGGCTGCTTGGCGTCCCGCTGCGGCTGCATCACAATCTGCAGGCACGGCCGCACAGCTCGTCAGTGTGACGCTGAGTTGAGCAGAAGCACTGCTGCCATGACCAGCTGAAAAGCTGCGTCAGCCTGTGCCACGATGCGCACGGTTTTTCTGAGCAATAGCGGCCCGCTGGCCCGGGTGAAAAGCGAAACGCCTCTGCGGCGTTCCGAACCCAGCCAGGCTCGCGCAGGATGATGCGTGCGACAGGCAGACACCAGTCCAGAGGATTAGCATCATTGGGGGCCTGCTCACCTCCCGCAGGATGACGAAGTGCGGCTCGTGGGTGGCGAGGCCCAGCATGATGAGGTCAGCGTCCAGGCCGTACAGGCAGTGGCGCGTGCCGGGCGCCCAGCCGGGCCGCCCCCGCTGCTCCCGCACGTAGCTCATGATCTTGTGCTCCCCCTCCCCCGGCGAGTTGCTGTCCGACAGGATGACCTGCATTCGGGAGGGCGGAGCGGCAGTCGTCAGCTGTGTGTCTCACAGACGCCTGCTGTACCTTGTGCCACTGTGGTCAGCGGGCAGGAACGATGGAGGATTGTTGCTGTGTGTCATTGCAGTGTGGCGGCACAGGTTGTGTCTCTGGTCATGAGCACAAGAAGGCGGATCAGCTGAATGAGCGGATGAAAAGCACCGTGATGTTGCGCCAGCCGGGGTCGGAGTTGAGGCGCAGGTGTATGTAGTACTGCAGCGCGACGGAGGCGCGGTGCATGAACGGCGTGCCCGGCGTGATGGTGTTGCTGTCCCACGCGTGCCCGCTGTCCTCCTTCTCCGGCAGCTTGATGCCCTGCGGACGCCGTGCAGCCGCTTGTGTGAACTCCCCAGTTCTCAGACTCAGGGCCCGCCTTGCAGCACGCGCCCGACAAACATGCGCCGGTGGCGTTTCTGCAGAAGATGAGAGGGGCGCCCTTCAGACGGAGATGCAGGAGAGATGGTTTCGCGGGCACCTGTTTGGCCATGTCGGCGCGGAGGCGCGTTTCCTCCTTGGCGGCCTCCTCCCGCTCCTGCGCCGCCCGGAACCGCCGCGAGCGCTGCTGGTTCATCTTCGCCCGCGGCGCCACGCCGTCTGCGGGCAGGCACGCAAGCGGTGACGCAGGCAGATCCGGCTCCCCATTTGTCAGGCAATTTCTCGACACGGCTTCCAGGGTTGCATCGGCATGGCATCTTCGCGGCAGAGCTCATGTGCCTCGAAAACCCTCACCGATGGCCATGTACAGCAGCTTGCGGGGGCGCACAATGCCGAAAAGGCGGTCCATGTACTCGAACATGGCCAGGAATACCTCCGTCTCCGTCGTTGGCGCCGGCTGCACCAGGGCGTTTTCAAATAAAATTGGCGCGATTTGCTGGGGCGGTGGAGCTGCATCGCACCCATTCCAGCCTGGCAGACTACAGCAGCGTGTTGCAGCAGGGTTGTGCAGGCTTGCAACTCGAACTCACTCGGTCCTCGGGGTGGAAGCACGGGTGGATGATGTTGTTCATGTCCTGCAGGCAAACGGTGCCGGTTTTGTTCGCCAGCCAATGGAGGACGGCTGGGCAGCAGCACATGCATCGTCGCGACTTTAGGCACAGATACAGCAGATCGGTGAATCAGGTATAGATACGGACAAACTTACCAGGTACAGGTTGTCAAACTCCATGTCATTGGGGTTGGGCGCTGAGGTGTCGACGGGCACCTCATTGCCATCCACCCACTGCTGCTCGTCCTCCACGCAGTCCACGATGATCTTTGGGTACCTGCGGGGCACAACCACGCATGTTACCGATAGCAGGTCACAGCTTGCAGGCTGTGGCACTGTAGCCTGGCGCGGCGGCGTCCTGGGTTGCCGCAGCAGTGATGCACGCAGCTGTCAGCCGAGCGTGGCTCACCTTTCACTGAGCCATCTGTAAAACGCCGGCACACCCATGGCTGCTGCAGGAGACTACCGGAGTCTCGCAGCTGAGCCCGGCCTGAATCAACAGATTGCTGTTTGCAACCTGACTGACACTGTTCGCTGCCACTTGCGATACTGACCGGCCCCTGACCTGGACAGCTGTGACGAGCTCTGCGATGGCTGCTTACTACCTCCGAAAGCTGGGAGCTGCAAGCCAGCCAGCAGCCGTCTACGGCAGCAGCAGCAGCTGTCTATCTGCTGGTGGACGTTCTGTCGGGAGAGAGGCTAGTTGCATGTGTCTTGATCGGGCGCTGTGCAATCCTTGGCCGCAGGAAATCAACACGACACAGTGCTGGACGGCACCGGATTGAACAATCCCGAATGGCACCCAGCGACGGGTGGTGGCTGCCGTGACTCGCGACCCCGCAGGTGAGCCGTCTCGATGCTTGTATTCCGGCAAGACTGTTTGAGTGCGATTTGACACGGCAATGCAGAAGCACGCCAGCTCGAGCGACACCAGATGAGCCATTCGACAGGGTTTTCGTCACTTGATCGCCTCTGGCCATTTCAAGGCTGTGGGAGGCTCAGGAGCCCGCAGACGGTTGATATTATCGACCATCGACCATGCAGGTGAGCGTGCCATGATGGTCGACGACCACGCAGGGTGGACATTGTGGCGTTGCAAGTTGTGACGCCACAGGGGCGAGGCAGAAGGACTGGCATCAGTAGATGACCGCAAATGAGGCGCCTATGTCCCCTGCAACGAATGCCTCCACCAAGATACCGCGAAAGCAGCCCTGCGCCATCGCTGAGAATGCCGCTCGGGCTGCGGAAAATCCGGCGGGCTGAAGTGTCAACCGGGCTTCAGCGAACTGAGCCGCTGCTGATGACAACGCGGACGGAGTGTGGTCGGTTGCAGTGGCGGGGGCAGTCCAACGGTCGGCTCACTCCAGGGCCGCGTGCACGTCTATGGGTAGTAGGATCTTGATAGTAGGTTTGCGCAACGAGTCACGAGAACTGTTTCAGGCCATGGCCGTATGGTCCAGTTTCCCTCACGCTCAGCAGCCGTACTATGTCTGTGCGATCATGGATCTCTGCAGCTTCCTGAAAGGAAAGGTGAAGGCTGTGGGCGAGGACGATGCTAGGGCCCAGTTTTCTCAGCAGCTGGAAGTGTGCAAGACAATGTCCATCATCTGCGTCCTTCTTGCGGGCCTCACCTTTCCGGCGATTTTGGTCACGCACGATGACGGCACCAGGTTCAGCGCTGTCGAGCAGGCACTGCACATCGTGAGCGGCGTGACCTCATTCCTCTCGGTTCTCTCGACCGTAGGGTTCGCCCTGCAAGCCCTGCTGTTCAGCGACATCCTCGGGTTGATGAATGATCCAATAGACGGTGGCGGCGAGGCATCGGTGCCCGGCATTGCGGCCATTGCGCTGGGCGTGTATCAGGTTCAGCCCTGACAAATTGTCAGCGGCGCCACATTCGTGGTTTACATGACAAGTCTAGTGGGACTATCATTTGTGTTCGTAATGTTTGGTGTTGTATACCTCGGCCATGGTGCCATTGGGATTGTCACCGTCATCATCAACATCATCTTGACTGGGGTGGGCGTGGTGGTCATTCACAATTACAACCTCGCTCAGCATGCATTGGAGCGGGCCAGGTGAGCACGCACTGCCAGGCCTTTGCTGCTCATATTGCCATGCATGCACATCAAGGGATTGGCTGGTTTGATGAAGCGATAATGGAACTTATTGCGACGTGTATTGCTGTAGGCATGTTGAAAACTCACTATGAGTTTGTGCGTGCAGATCTCAGCGGGATTTGTTTTTGGCCATGCCGCCGACACATCCTCCGGTCGCCGCAACCCATCAAAACACTGCACTGCTTGCAACCCACTCGTGAGGTAGGAGCCCAGCCACAACTTCTGTGCTGCGGTAGACGGCCGTGCAGCACCACTAGTGCCTTGCCGCCACGTGTGACGCCAAGGACATTGCAGGTGGGCCCACGCCCCATTATTCTGCCAGCAACGACATTAATGACAGCACGGTGTGAACAGGTGTGGCGCGAGTGGCATGGACCGCACCAGTAGTAACATCAACCCAAACTGATATCAGGCCATACCCCCAGTGGCTATGTTTAGCGAATGGAAGTGACCAACTGGGGGTTGGCGGCGGTCATTCAGCGGCTTGCTTCTCAGACCGAAAGATCGTTGCAAGCTAGAGAGGCACTCCTTGCGAGCCTATAAACATCCAGAAGTTCGTGTGATTGGTGTACACCGCGCCTATTGCCCCTTTTTATTCCTACACAATATGCAGATGGGCGTCGACTTACTGTCCTGACCAGCAGGTCGCTTGCAAGCAGCCTGCGTCAACTAGCACGTTGCTTGTTCTGAGTCTGCGCGGCGATGCCGTACTGCCAACAGCGAGACATACGCCACCGGCGCGGTTCACTGTCACCGGCGCAGTCACTGTCGCGAAAAGAAAAGATCCCCTCAAAAGCCCTGCAGCGGGGCCCATGCCCTCGCCCGCAACAGAAAGAAAATATTCCCCAGACCCCACAGCAGCAGGGCCGACGACTCTCTGAGCTCATAGCCAGGGGTGCCACGTGGCGTCCATGCGGCACAGGTTCCTGGCGGCAGTTGCCGCCTCCACCAGCTCGTGCACGCCACGCTGCATCGCGGAGCCGCCGTCGACCCCCGCCGAGCCGGGCGGCGGCGCGATCTGCGCACAGTCACCCCAGCATGTCAGTCAGCACAGCAGCAACAGATGATCAGTGGGAACCATGGGCGCCGCGCATGACCCTCTGCCTGGCAGAGATGCTGCATCCGGGCCAGCAGTGCGGGCTCGCGCTGGCCCGCATGACACAACAAAACCCAACACGCAGCGAACCGCAGCCCGGCTGCGGGTTTGCCTCGTGCAGCTCCCCCTGCCATTCACAGAGCACAGATCAACATTCAAAAGCCTGTGAGCGCACCAGGCGCAGGCGGTCGAGGCAGCCGGCGGAGTTGCTCTGGACCAGGGCCTTGAGCTGCGGCAGGGACAGCGCCTGCGGGGAGCCGGGCGGCGGCGGCCGGCCCGCGCGCTTGGTGGCCCAAGCCGTCAGGTCGTCCCGGAAGTACAGCGCCAGCAGCGCCGCCAGGTTGCTGTGCGGCGCCAGCACCCCCTGCAGCCACGATGTCCCTGGCTTTGAGTCAATAGTTTACTGTACGCACGCCAGCAGCGCCGCCGGGTTGCTGTGCGGCGCCAGCACCCCCTGCAGCGATCGGTTGTATTGGCAGCCAATCAAGAGGTTTGGAAGGTAAATGCACGGGTACTCTCTCTCTGGAAGTACTGCGCCGCCAGGTTGCTGTGCGTCCCCTGACGCAGTCACAAGGGCAGTCAGTTCCGTGGTGTGGTCTCGAATATTATGCAGTGGATGGGCAAACACCCTAAAACCCTTCTGCAGTGTGCGCGTCAGCTACACCCCTCGTCGACCGAACCTGGATTCGGCACGCGGCTTGTCCGTGATTTGGCGGTGCAGCGTGTGTGGCATCGCCTGCACAATGCACGGTCCCCCACCTGCGCGGCGGCGACCATGGTGGTGATGAAGACGCCCTCCACGCCAAAGGGCGTGAACAGCGTCGCCAGGTTGCGAGTCAGCCGGAAGGGCACCGGCTCCCCCCGCTCCAGCGCCCCGCTGCCCTCGTACTGCATTCGGCAAGAAAAAGAAACTTAACGGCACTCGATTGAACCACTGTTGTGTTGTCAGCGTCCCAGTTTTGGTCCGGGGTGTCTGGTAGTATGCATCAGCCGGAAAGGCTCCAGCTGCCCTCGGTAAGGCGTGCCCCTTGCCGCTTCTACCGCGTGTGCGTTGTCAAAAAAACATCACTCGACGCCTCACAGCAGAACAGTGTGTTGCGCTGATACTGCGATTGACATCAAGGCACAGTTGGTCCAGTGCAAGCACACCGTGGGATAGAAGTCCAGCTGCCAGACGCGGCCGGAGCCGCGGGCAAACAGGATCTTGTTGGGCGAGCGGCCGCCGACGACCATGAAGTGCGACACCAGCCCTGTGGCACCGGCACCCGCACAGTTGAGGACAATCTGTGCACTCCAGCAACGGCTCTGGTTCTTGGCACAATCATACACAGCTTGAATCTGCATCGGGGTTGCCTGCCGCATGTTTGCTGGCGAGAAGTTGCAGACTTGCGGAGGTTGGTGACTTCAAGAAGCATCGAGGAGATTGGGAAGCAGGGTGTGACAGCGGCGCACCGGACAGCGCCATCTGCATGCAGAAGTGCTTCTTGAAGATCCACAGCTGCGAGGAGTTGGGCAGCATCTTGTAGATGTACTGGCTGAAGACGCTCTCGCTGACGATCTGGTCCTCGATCTCCCGGTACGCCTGCACACAGAAATTAAGGGCTGTCAGATCTCTGCCGCCCACAGAAAAGTGTCGGTGCAGTGATGGGTGCACGAGTCCCAATGTGCTCCAAATGCAGTGCCAGTCAGCACCCAGCGTGTGTGGCTACAATGGCTGGCCCAGCAGGGAGTTCCCAGCCATGGCGTTATGCGACCGGCAGCTGCGGACGGTTCACAGCAACTGCCTCACAGGGAGGCGACAGCCCAGGAGAAGAGGGGCCCCACCTTGTAGCGGCGGGCGCCGTCGGGGTCGGGCAGCATGTGGCCGTTAGGCGCAGAGCAGCGCTGCTTGAAGGTGACGATGGGGAGGTCCGGCTCGCGCCCGTAGCGCGTGCAGTAGTTCTCGTACGCCGCGCCGTACGTCATGTAGCTCGCCTCCTCCTCCACCAGCCGCACCTGCAGGAAGCAGTACAGCGGAGTGTAAACTCTCGCTGTTGGGCTTTGCGAGTTCCTGCGCATATGTTATGCGGCCGCGGGGGGGCTGCTGCATATTAGCTAGCTCAAAGTGTCTCAAGTTCAGAGCACGGCGAGCTCAGTCTGCAAACTTGTTTTGAATGGTACATTGTCGCCACTGACCAATGACACTGCCCTATGCCTGCCGCCGCGCCGCAGGTAGAAAGTAGGGACAAGCACAGAAGAGTACGGAGCTCGACTGGCAGGCTGCAGCTGGCAACTCTAGAGCCGACAGGACATGCCATAAAAGAGGAGGGGGGGGGGGGGGGGGGGGCCCTGGGCCCAACGG
>JAABUW010001731.1_pt1 | contig 35210 bp, 6 predicted proteins | sample 5560081 | NCBI WGS metagenome assembly JAABUW01 (sample SAMN10711882, study PRJNA513363) | rock metagenome | isolation source: Antarctica rocks | place: Antarctica: Victoria Land, Knobhead sud | reverse complement strand
AAGCCTCCGAGAACATTTGTCGTGCTGTGGCATTGAAAACGCTCTCTGCGCTAGAAAAGTTGCCTCAAACGCCTGCTTGGGATCCTTAAGGAATTGACTTGCAGATACAACGTACTGAGGCCCGTTTTGCGGAGCGCTAACGCAACTAAATCACAAAATGCCATCACTGCCTCGTAAAGGATCAAATCCTTCGATATCATGTAAGACCCATACTCCGGACTCTCGACGAATCGGGCAACTCGCTGTTCATATTGTTATGGATTGGGTGATGTGCATACATCCACGGGGAATTTTGTTAGTGCAACAGCCTGACAGGGGTTCTCTGGGCAAATAAACCCTGCCACGCTAACAAATAGCTGTGTGGAGGGAAAGTACGGCTGGCAAGGCTGGCCTATGGGAGCGAGCCGACCCCCGCCTCTTCGCTACTCCTTCTCACCTAGTAATGCATTCTACCCAGTAATGCAGCACGCTAGCAGGGGTATTTAGGGTTCTATAATTAGAGTTGACAAAGAATACTATTACCACCACGAGAAATCTTACTAAATATGCCTTCCTATTATTAAAATAGAACAAGAAAGACTCTAATCTCGCAAACAATCTTTGCGATATTTATTTAAAAGATAAATCTAAAATATATCTTTTCGAATACTTAAAATAAGATCTAAATAACACTTTAATTAAACTATGTTTGTAGATACGCTATTTATTATCTTTTCTCAAATATTATATTAATTATTGTTTAGATTGTTTAAATAATTATTCTACTAGTTATTGACAATCTTAAATTAATAAAATTATCGACTTTAAATTGCGTTTTAGCAATATTAACAAGCAAATAAATATTATATATATCGATAACAATCTCTTTTGTATCTAAATTATTCTCGCTAATTAATTTTTTTTTATTGTCTTTAAAATTATAAGATAATTGTTACGCTAATACTTTCTGCAAAGATATTAAGATAAATTGTGCTATTAAAGAAATTCGTAAACATCTTCAAACAATACAAGCAATTACTTAATAAAAAATTGCAACTATAGACAATTTTTATATTTAATAAATCTTAAGAAATTCGATAGATTAAAGTAATAATAAATAAAAATCTATAATAAGTTAAACACAATTTATAAGAAAGTTGTATTCTAGTTTTCTATATATTAAAAAAATACTAATTGTTTGTTTTGTTTGTTTATTAAGTATAGCAAATATAATTGCTTACAATATTTGCTTGTCGAATATATTAAATATTATACTTAAGATATTTGTTTCTCGAATATATTAAATATAATAGCAGATTTATTTTAAAAATATAAAATCTAAACTACTAATATAGTTTTAATAAGCTTGTAATACTATCTCTTTTTTTCAAAGTTTTTGTCTCGAAATCTAATATTTTTTTATTATATCTTCTAGAAAGATTAATATCAAAAATTCTTTTTATTGAAAGAAAGATTTTTTTAATATTTTAGATTCGATATTTCTAGCAATATATTCTTGTTGTAATTGTACAATGTCTAGTAAAATCTATTATATAAATAATAGTTTTAAAAAATATATAAAGTATATATAATCTAATTATAATTGCAATTTAACAATTTTTCTAACTTTAATTAAACAAATTTACAAAGAGCAAATATAATTAAAAAAAGAAGTACGCAATACGCGTACAAAACTAAGTTGACTAAAAAAATAGCTAGATTTTTTAAAAAATAAGAAGAAAAAAATAATTGTAACAAAATAGAAAAATATTAACAATCTAAAAATAAATAAAGTATATTTTGTTAAATTTTTTACAAGAATTTTCGAATTATTGTTTAATATATTGTTTGAACAATTTTAACTTTTAATTAATTAAAATTAAAATACTATTTCTATATTTTGTTTTAATAAAATTTCTTTTAAAAATTTCGACAACAATTAAAATTTTTCTCAAATTTTTATATATTTTCTAAGATAAAGTATTTTTTCTATTTAATAAGATATTTCTAATCTTTCTATTATAAAATTTTCTCAATCTCGAATTAATTTTTTTTTTGCAAATAAAAATAAAATATATTTTATATAAATATATAATTAAGTTTATTAACTTTAACAATAAGATATAAAATACTAAAAATATTTTAATATTTTTAAATAAATCAAGTTTGTAGTTAACTAATTTTTTAATTTTTTGTTTAACTTTCTTGTTTTAAGATTTTTTGTAAAAAGATATATTTTATCTTTTTTTTTTAGCTAAGATATTGTTTTTTGTTTCTTATTTTAATATTTAATTAATTTTTTCTATATTTTAAAGATATTGTTGTATATCTTTTTTAATATTGCTATCTTTTCGATAGCTAACTATATAAACAAATATATATATTTTTTCTTAAAAAGATTTGATTTCTTGTTATAGTTAACAAAAAATAAAATTATCTTAGTAATATTCGAAATCTTTGCATTAAGTACTAGCTATATTATAGATAAAAATAATATTCAATTATTTTAAGTATTGTTAATATAGTATTTTAAATATTGCTTAAAACTCTAATTTGTTTGTTCTATTTAACTATTTGTAATTAAGTAATAGACAATAGATATTCGAAATCTTATATTTAATATTAAGAGAAATATCTTTTAATAGTTAGATATAAAGAGTTTGTCTTTGTTACTAATTAGTCTTTTAAATATATTATAATATTATATAAGTCGATTTAATATAATATATCTTAATTGTTTTGCAATAAACTTCTCTTTATATACAATAATATATAAGTACTTAATAAGCTTATTAATTATTATTAATATCGAATTATATCTATCTTTAGTTGCTAGATTTATCGACTTAAGCAACTTAGTAATAAAGTTTATTGTAACTTTATCTTATAGCAATTTAGATAATTTCTAATATTAAATTTTGTTATAGTTTGTATATATATTATATTTGTTCTACTAATAACTAAAATATTGTTTAATATATATCTTAATAATTTGTCTTATCTATAAAAACTAACAATATTAATATAAAAACTAAAGAGTTTTTGTTATTCTTAAATATTTTTATAATAATTTGTTATAATATTCTTTTATATATTTGTCGATTTTATTAATAGATATCTAAAGTTTTCTTTTTTTTATAGAAAACTCTTTTGTATTATTTTAAAGTATTTGTAATATAGTATTTAATTTGTATTTGTTTATTAATAATAATTTGTTTTTGTTAATTTTAAGTATATTGTAATTAAACAATTTCTTTGTTTCTATATAATTACTTTTTTTGCTAAATATATTTGTTCTATTGTTATTTTTGTCTAAAATATATTATATTTTAAACTTATACTATTTAAGTTTTTCTAATTATTGTATTTGTTTTCTATTTAGTTGCTTTATAATAGTAAAGTATACAAGATTCTTATAATCTATAAAAATTATAAGTTTTAATAATTTTTTTGTATATATTTTCTATAATTTTAAAAAGATTACTATAGCAAATAGTTTCTTGTTGTAGATATTATAGTTCTATTTAACTAACAAAAGTTTTTTCGAAAAATATATTATTAAATATTATATATTTTTATATTTTTAATTAAAATATATATTGATAGCTAGATCTAATATATTAATTTTAATTTTATTTAGCAATTGCAAATTGTATATTTTTAATACTAACTTTTTTAAATATTTTAATTTAAAATTCTAAAATAACTTCTTTTCTATAAATTTCTATATTTATAATATGTTCTTTTTTGTAAGATTTGTTAATAGTATTATATTTGCTAAATAGTTTTTAATAAATTTCTTGTTGTGGTTTATAAAATCTAAAAAAAATTATATTTTTTTAATATTTATTAATAATTTTTATTCTCTAATTGTTTGTAGTTTTTCGAAATTTATATATACTTTATATTGTTTAACAACAAATTTAAAAAAGTTAATTTTCTCTTAATAGAATTTGTATTTCTTTAGCTTAAAATATAAGTTTTTTATATTTAGATATTTTAATACTTTAAAAATATAGCTAATATTTTTTTTTAAAATCTTTAAATATATTATAACAAATTAATTTAAATATTGTTGTAATATATTATTAATTATTTTTTAATATATTGTTGAGATATTTGTAAGTTTAAACAATATTATTGTATATTTGTATAATTTATACTATATACAAAAAGTTGTTTTTTACTTTTTCTCTTTTTTTTATTCTAATCTAGTTGTATATTTTTTGTAAATTCAATTTAGTAAAATACTTTGCTTCAAATAGTTAATTCTAAAATTTGCTAATATTAAATAGTAAATATTAATTTTTAATTGTAATATTGTTTAGCTTTTAATAATTAATATATAGACAAAAAAAATTATTCTTTTTTAATACAAAAAAAATCGAATATTTTATCTATAATTAAAATTTTTTAATAATTTTTTTTTGTTAGATATTTGCGAAGTACTTCGAGCTTTTTCTTAAATAAAATATATATAAATTTAAATATAAACTACTTGTCTAATTTAAGTTTAATTTTATAATTTTATAATTAATATTTAGAAAGAATCTTTTTTTTTTTTTAAATAAATACTTTTAATTGTTGTATATTTGTAATATATATTTTAGCAATTTCTTTACTATATTAAATAGTTTAAAATTTTCAAAAAATTTAAATTTTTTTTATTTTTTTTAATTTTGTAGTTTAACTAATCTCTATTAGTACTTGTTAAGTTAAACTTTATTAAATTATTTTTTTGCAAAAATATAAACTTGCTACTTGCAATCAATTTTTAATTTAATCTTTTATCTTTTATCGAATATTATTAATATATAGATTAAATATAAATTATATAGTTATATTGCACAAATCTAAGTACTTATATATTTTAATTAATTTCTAGATTGTGTTATTTTAATTAAGATATTTCTAAAACAATATTATAAATAGCTATTTCTACTATAACAAAAATTAGTTTTTTGTAGTATTGTTAAATAGTTATTGATAGTAATTTTGTTTCTTTATCTACTTTTTTATTTTTGTTAAATAATAGATTTCTATTTACAATTACTAGATTATATATATTAAATTTCTTTTAAGTAGAATATTCTTTTCTTTTAACAAAAGTTTTAACTATAAAATTATCTATTGTATTAAAATCGACTATTGCAATAAATTAACAATTATTAATTTTAACTAATATAGTAAAATATTGTATATATACTATTAAATTTAGTTGCTATTGTTAAACTAATATATTGTATTTCTCTAATATACTCTTTATTAAAAAAATTAAACTTTTTTTTATTTTTGTATTATAATTTTTGTTTCGAGCGTCTATTTGCGCTAAGCTTCTTTTCTATACTAATTTAATAATTTCGACTTTTTAAAAAATTAATTAACTTCTTCTTTGTTTTTTAAATAAGTTTAATATAAATTGTTATAGCAAACAATTTAACTAAGTATTGTATATTTCTTTGCTTTCTTTATTGCTTATTTAAATAGACTAATATTGCTTAATTGTTGTTTGATTTTATCGAAAATATTTCTTTTTATAATAATATTGCTTTCTAGTACTTTCTTATATCTGTTTACAATTTAGTTTATCTCTCTCTCTCTTAATAAACTAGCTAAAGCGTTAAAATAATTTGTAGTATTATCTAGACTTTTGTAAAAGTTCTTTTAATTATATTTGTTATCTAAATTTGTTACTAGATAAAAATATAATATTCTTAATTATTTTACTCTTATAGTCTTATTAAATATTTAATTAATTTTCTATATAGATACAAATATCTTATTTAATAACATTTTATTTAGAACTTTCTATAACTAATCTAAATTTTCTATTAGATAATAGTTGTTGTTCGATTTAATTTTAGAAATATTTGTCTCTATATTAATTTGCTTTCTAATATTGTTTTAACTATTAAGTTTCTTTCTTAATATAGTATTAATTTGTTAACAATTTATTAAGTTTTATAATTGACAATTTCTTGCAAAGTAATTTAATTTGTAGACTAATCGCGTCGGGTCAAGTTATCGAGTTTGAATCGAATACTCGATCCAAATTGGGTCGAGTCAATTTCGAAAGTTGGAATCGAAAAGTCGATTCGATTCCTAGAGTCGAAATCGATTATTCGATTCGATTTCTAGAATTGGAATCGAAATCCAACTCGAAAAACCAACCCAAATTGCCAAGACTTTTAATTAAATAATTAATAAATAGTATCTATAATGTCTATAGATACAAATTATGCATTAATTTTTTTTTTAATATTTCAAAATTTAAATAGTATCTATAGATCTATAGATACAAATTATGCATTAATATTAATTTTTTAATATTTAAAAATTTAAATAGCATCTATAGATCTATAGATGCAAATTATATATTAATATTAATTTTTTAATATTTAAAAATTTAAATAGCATCTATAGATCTATAGATACAAATTATATATTAATATTAATTTTTTAATATTTAAAAATTTAAATAGTATTTATAATACTTATACTTATAGATAATATATTATAGTAATATATTATTATTTTCTACAATTAATTAATAATTATTTTAAATTTATAGAATTTGTCTAAAAAACTAAAAATTAAAGTTTAATTCTAAAAATAGTAATTCTTGATATAATAACGCAATTTTTCGATTTCTTGGCAATTCGATTCGATTTCTAATATTGGAATCGAAAATCGACTCGAGTTGTATTAATTTGTATCTAAAATATTAGAAATCGACTCGAGTTTTAAGTCGATTTCTAGGGTTAAAATTGTTGGGTCGAGTTGGTTCTAAAAGTTAGAATCAAAATTCGATTCAACAATTAATCTATTAATTTGCTATATAAATAGTATATTTTTTAAAATTTGTTATTTTGCTTTTTTCTAAAGTTCTTTTTTTTATATTGTTAAGTAAAATTTAATTTTATAGATACAAACTTACAATAATTAAAGTTATTGTATTTTTAACTAAAACAAAATTCTTTTTGCTAATATTTAATTGTTAATTTAAAGAAGATTTTTATTTTTTTTCGAAATTAATTGTATTTTTTTTTCTAGTTTTTTCTTCTAGTTTGTTGTTAAGATCAATAGCTACTTTAATAAAATCAAATATATTATTAAGAATTTTTTTGTTATATATAATTTTGTTTTTTAGATTGTTTTTAAGATTTTGTTGAAATATTATTATAAATACAATATTGTTTTATTCGATTAAATTAATATATTTTTAAAATTTAACTATATAGTTTGTTGCAAAGACTTGTTAAATTAGATACTAAATTACTCTTTTTACAATTTATTTTTTATTAAATATTTTAAAGATTCTTTAAAGCTTTTTTTAAAGTTGTTAAAGTTTGTAAATATTGTACAAAAATTTTTGCTATTATTTTTCAAATATTTTTGTAGATTTAATTTGAGTTAATACTAAACTCTTTTTTTAAAAAATATTAATACAAAAATTGTCTTCTAATTTACTAAAACAAGATAGAAAATAAAATAGATATCTATTTATATAAATTAGTTTTTTAAATTAATACAATTTCTATAATAGATATCGAGTTTATTAATTTTGATTTTGTTATCTCTTATAATCGATAGTTGATATAATATTAATAAGCTAGTATTCGAAATAAAAATATATTAATTTGATACAAATATTCTTAAAGTATTCAAAATATTATACTAGTACTTTTTGCCAAAATATTATATTACGCTGCTACTTTCTAAGAAATCTTAGAAATATCAGAGAGAGTTGTACTGTTGAAGAAATCTGTAGATGTCTTCAGACAATACAAATAATTATTTAATAACAAAAGTTGCAATTAGATATAGCAATAACAATAAGTAAAAACTTATTTTGAGTTAAATACAATCTATAAGAAAGTTGTGTCTAGAGAATCTATATACTAAATTTTTTTTTTTTTGCTTGCTATATTTGCTGTCAAATATATCGAGTTCTGTTTGTTCTATTTGTTATCAAATATATCGAGTTTGCTTGCTCTGCTTGCTGTCAAATATATCGAATTTGTTTATTAGCGTGTCGAGCAATTGCTTGTTTGTCAAATTGTCGAGTATACAGATAACTGTACTATATACTACAGACTACTCTGTAGAATATATATTAGTTGTAACAAGCTAGAGTTGTAATATTATCTTTTTTTTTTAAATTTTTTTGTTTCGAAAAACAAATATTTATATACTATGTTTTTTTATCAAAATTGTATCTGTCTTGTTTTCGAAATAGATTGCTACAGAATATTTGTTAATTTTGTCTGTAAATATTGTTGTTGTATTAGTAAATTTTGTATTGTTATAGAAGATTTGTTATTCTGTTTAAAATATTCGAAATATGTTTGCGCGAGCAAATTGTGTATAAATATATTATAAATTATTTTGAATTGTATCAGAAAAGATTTATTCTCTAAAATAATAGAAAATAAAACTGTGTTAACAATTGTAATTATACAATTGTTTTGCAATAAAAAGATGCTGAAAGAAGTTAATACAAAAACAAAGCGAAAAACACAGTATTTACTGTTCGATATAGAGAAATCAAATATTACAGAATTGTTAAACTGTTCTGCTGCAAATACTCTGATTGAGATTTTTTCTACTATTTGATTTTCTTTTGCTATACTGAATAATTTCTCGAGCATTGATAGAATTTCTGAATAAAAATATTGCAGTTGTCGAGATTGCTAATTGATTTTTATATATTTTTTGTTGTAGAGTATTTTTTTTATTTTACAAAATACTGCTGATTTTGCTGTTCTAGAATTTTTTCAATTTTAAATCGATTTTTTTTCTACAACTTATAATAAAATGTTTTCTGTATAAATATGTTTAAGTCGGCTGATTTTAACAGTAATATATAAAATACTGAAAATATTTTGACGTTTTTGAATAAGTCGAGTTTGTAGTTAACTGATTTTTTAGTTTTTTTAACAAAAAACGATCCGACTTTAATATATTTTAATTTTTTGTTTAATTTTTTTGTTCTGAGATTTTTTGTAAAAAGATATATTTTATCTCTCTCTTTTAGCTGAGATATTGTTTTTTGTTTTTTATTTTGATATTTGACCGACTTTTTTTGTATTCTCGAGATATTGTTGTATATTTTTTTCAATATTGCTATTTTTTCGATAGCTGACTGCGCAGACAGATACGTGCGCTTTTTTTCGAAAAAATTTGATTTCTTGCTATAGTTAATAAAAAATAAAGTTATTTTAGTAGTATTCGAAATCTTTGTATTGAGTGTCAGTTGTATTATAGATAGAAATAATATTCAATTGCTGTAAATATTGTTAATATAGTATTTTAGATACTGTTTAAAACTTTAATTTGTTTTTTCTGTCTGATTATTTGTGACCGAATAGTAGATAGTAGATATTCGAAATTTTGTATTTAATATTGAAAAAAGTATTTTTTAATAGTTAGATATAAAGAGTTTGTCTCTGTTACTAATTAGTTTTTTAAATATATTATAGTATTGTATAAGTCGATTCAATATAATATATTTCAGTTGTTCTGCGATAAACTTCTCTTTGCATACAATAATATATAAGTATTTGATAAGTTTATTAACTATTATCAGTATCGAATTATATCTGTTTTCAGTTGCTGAATTTGTCGACTTGAACAATTTAATAATAAAATCTATTGTAATTTTATTCTATAGCAATTCAGATAATTTCTGATATTAAATTTTGTTATAGCTTGCGTGCGTATTATATTTGTTCTGCTGACAGCTAAAATATTGCTTGATATATATTTCGACAGCTTGTTTTATCTGTAAAAACTGACAATACTAATATAAAAATTAAAAAGTTTTTGTTATTTCTGAATATTCTTGCAGTAATCTGTTATAATATTTTTTTATATATTTGTTAATTTTGTCAGTAGATATTTGAAGTTTTTCTTTCTCTATTGAAAATTTTTCTGTATTATCTCGGAGTATCTGTAGTGTAGTATTTAGTTTGTATTTGTTTATTAATAGTAATTTGTTTTTATTGATTTTGAGTATACTATAATTGAACAATTTCTTTATTTCTATATAATTATTTTTTCTGCTGAGTGTATCTGCTCTGCTATTATTTTTGTCTGAAATATATTGTATTTTAAATTTGTACTATTTAAGTTTTTCTAATTATTGTATTTGCTTTCTGTTAAACTGCTTAATAATAATAAAGTATACAAGATTCTTGTAATCTGTAAAAATTGTAAGTTCTGATAATTCTTCTGTATATACTTTTTATAATTTCAAGAAAACTACTATAGCAAATAGTTTTTTATTGTAGATATTATAGTTCTGTTCAACTGACAAAAGTTTTCTCGAAAAATATATTACTAAATATTATATATTTTTATATTTCTGACTAAAATATATATTAATAACTAAATCTGATGTGTCGGTTTCAATTCTGTTTAATAATTGCAAATTGTATATTTTTAATACTAATTTTTTCAAACATTCTAGTTTAAGATTCTGGAATAATTTCTCTTCTGCAGATTTTTATAACTATAATATATTCTTTTTTGTAAAATTTGTCAGTAGAATTGTGTTTGCTGAATAGTTTTTAATAAACTTTTTGTTGTAGTTTATAAAATCTAAAAAAAATTGTACTTTTTTAATATTTGTTGATAGTTTTTATTCTCTGACTGTTTGTAGCTTCTCGGAATTTATATATATTTTGTATTGTTTAATAACAAATTTAAAAAAGTCAATTTTCTCTTAATAGAATTTGCATTTTTCTGATTTAAAATATAAATTTCTTATATTTAGACATTTCAATACTTTGAAAACATAACTAATATGTTTTTTCAAGATTTTTGAATAAATTATAATATTGTTCAAATATGCTATAACAAATCGATCCAGATATTGTTGTAGTATATTATTGATTATTTTTTAATACGTTGCCGGAATATTTGTAAGTTCGAATAGTATTACTGTATATTTGTATAATCTATACTGTATGCGAAAAGCTGTTTTTTACTCTTTTTCTATCTTTATTCTAATCTGATTGTACGCTTCTTGTAAGTCTAGTTTAATAAAATATTTTGTTTCGAATAGTCGATTCTGAAGTTTGCTGATATTAAATAGTAAATATCGATTCTTAATTGTAATATTGTTTAGCTTTCGATAATCGATATATAGACAGAGAATTTTATTTTTCTTTAATATAAAAAGAATCGGATATTCTGTCTGTAATTGAAATTTTCTAATAAATTTTTTTTTTGTTTTCTGTCAGATATCTGCGGAGCACTTCGAGCTTTTTCTCGAATAAAATATATATAAATTCAAATATAAACTGTTTGTCTGATTCAAATCTGATTTTATAATTTTACAGTTGATATTTAGAAAAAGTCTCTGTTGTTTTCTTTTTTTAAAACAGATATTTCCAACTGTTATATATTTGTAATACGTGTTTTAGCGATTTCTTTGCTGTATCAGATAGTTCAAAATTTTCAGAAAATTTGTAATTTTATTTATTTATTCTAATTTTATAATCTGACTGATTTCTGCCAGTATCTGTCGAGTCGAACTTTGTTAGATTGTTTTTTTGCAAAAATACAAGTTTGTTGTTTACAATCGATTTTCGATTTGTTCTCTTATTTACTATCGAACACTATCGATATATAGATTGAATATAAATTATATAATTATATTGCGCAAATCTGAATACTTGTATATTTCAGTCGACTTCTGAATTGTACTGCTTTAATCAAAATATTTCTAGAACGATATTGTAAATAACTATTTTTACTATATCAAAAATTAGTTTTTTGTGATGTTGCTGAATAGCTATCGATAGTAATTTTGTTTCTTTATTTATTTTTTTATTTCTGTCGGATAATAGATTTCTATTTACAATTACTAGATTGTATACGTCAGATTTCTTTTAAATAGAGTATTTTTTTCTTTTAATAAGAATTCTGATTATAAAATTATCTGTCGTATCAGAATCGATTATTGCAATAAGTTGACAATTATTAATCTTAACTGATATAATAAAATATTGTGCATATGCTGTTAAGTTTAGTTGCTGCTGTTAAACTAATATATTGCATTTCTCTGATATATTCTTTATTAAGAAATTTAAACTTTTCTTTGTTTTTGTACTATAACTTCTGTTTCGAGCGTCTGTTTGCGCTGAACTTTTTTTCTATATCGGATTAATAATTTTAATTTTCTAGAAAATCAGTTGGTTTCTTTTTTGTTTTCTAGATAAGTTCAGTATAAGTTGTTATAGTATTCTGTTTAACTGAGTATTGTATATTTCTTTGTTTTCTCTATTTTTTTCCGAAATAGACTTACGCTGCTTAGTTATTGTTCGATTTTATTAAAAATATCTTTTTCTATAGTAATGTCGCTTTCTAGCGCTTTCTCGCATTTATTTACAGTTTAATTAATCTTTTTTTTTCTTAATAAACTAGCTAAAGTATCAAGATAGTTTGTAATATTGTCTAGATATTTGTAAAAATTCTTTCAGTTATATTTGTTGTCTGAATCTGTTACTAAATAAAAATATAATATTTCTGATTGTTGTATTTCTATAGTTTTATTAAGTTTTCTGTTAATTTTCTATATAGATACAAATATCTTGTCTGATAATATTCTATTTAGAACTTTCTGTAACTGATTTGAATTTTCTATTAGATAGTAGTTGTTGTTCGATTCAGTCTCGAAAATATTTATTTTTGTATTAATTTGTTTTCTGATATTGTTCTAACTATCGAATATCTTTTTTAATATAGTATTAATCTGTCGGCAGTTTATCAAGTTCTGTAATTGACAATTTTTTGCGAAATAATTCGATTTGTTATATAAATAGCATATTTTTTGAAATTTGTTATCTTATTTTTCTCTAGAATTCTTTTTTTTATATTGCTGAATAAAATTCAGTTCTATAGATACAGATTTATAATAATCAGAGTTACTGTATTTCTGATTAGAACAAAATTTTTTCTGTTAATATTTAATTGCTGATTCGAAAAAGATTTCTGTTTTTTCTCGAAATTAATTGTATTTTTTTTCTATAGTTCTTTTATACAGTTTGTTGTCGAGATCGATAGCTATTTCGATAAAATCGAATATATTGCTAATATGTTTTTTGTTATATATTATTTTGTCTTTTAGATTGTTCTTGAGATTTTGTCGAAATATTGTTATAAATACAATATTGTTCTACTCGATTAGATTAGTATATTTCTGAAATCTAGCTATATAGTTTGCTGCAGAGATTTGTTAAATTAGATATTGAATTACTTTTTTTGCAGTTTGTTTTTTGTTAAATATTTTAAAAATTCTTTGAAATTCTCTTTTGAAATTGTCGAAGTTCGTAAATATTGTACAGAAGTTTTTGTTATAATTTTTTAGATATTTTTGTAAATTTAATTTAAATTAATACTGAACTTTTTTTCTGAAAAATATTGATACAAAAATTGTCTTATAATCTGCTGAAACAGAATAGAAAATAAAATAGATATTTATCTGTATAAATTAGTTTTTCAGATCGGTACAATCTTTATAATAGATATCGAATTTATTGATTCTGATCTTGTTGTTTTTTATAATCGATAATTGACATAATACTGATAAGCTAGTGCTCGGAATAGAGATGCGTTAATCTGATACAGATATTCTTATAGATTGTATTCAAAGTATTATACTGCTACTTTCTAAGAGATCTTAGAGATATCAGAGAAAATTGTACTGTTAAAAAAATCTGTAGATATCTTCAGACAATGCAAACAATTACTTGATAACAAAAGTTGCAGCTAGATATAGCAATAACAATAAATAAGAATTTATTTTGAGTTAAATACAATCTATAAGAAAGTTGTGTCTAGAGAATCTATATACTAAAAAAGATTTTTTTTGTTTGTTATATTTGCTGTCAAATATATCGAACTCTGCTTGTTCTGCTTGCTGTCAAATATATCGAGTTTGTTTGCTCTGTTTGCTGTTAAGTATATCGAGTTTGTCTACTAGCGTGTCGAGCAATTGCTTGTCTGTCAAGTTGTCGAGTATACAGATAATCGTGCTATATGCTACAGACTACTCTGTAGAATATATATCAGCTGTAACGAGCTAGAATCGTAACATATTAGAGTAAATTGTGTTATCAAAGAAATTTGTAGATATCTTTAAATAATATAAGCAATTACTTAATAAAAAGTTGCAACTATAGACAATTTCTATATTCAATAAATTTTAAGAAATTCGATAAATTAAAATAATAATAAATAAAAATCTATAATAAATTAAATACAATCTATAAGAGAGTTATATTCTAGTTTTCTATATACTAAGAAAATACTAATTACTTGTTTTGCTTATTTATCGAATATAACAAATATAATTGTTTATAATATTTGCTTGTCGAGTATATTAAATATTATACTTAAAATACTTGTTTCTTAAGTATATTAAATATAATAGCAGATTTGTCTTAAAGATATAAAATCTAAACTACTAATATAGTTTTAGTAAGCTTGTAACAATAATATGCGATTGCTTTATAAGCTATAATATCTTTATATAGAACAACAACAATAAAGCTTGTATATACAACTTAATAGAGATTTTGCAAATATTATTGTTTAGAAGACTTAATTATTTGTTTAGTTTAATTAACTTGTAATTTAATAAAAATTATTATTGTTTTGTGTTTAGAAAATCTCTTTATTGTTGTTTTTATTATTTTTTGCAATAACTCTTTTCTTTGTCTCTTTAACTTCAATATAAATAATAACAAAGATAATAACAAAAATAATAGCAAAAATAACAATAAAGATATTTACGAAAGCAATAAAGACGTAATATATAATATTATTAAAGAAAACAAATAAAAAGTATCTAGCATATAAATAGTAGTCTTTTAAGAACTCTTTCGAAAACTCTTTTTTAAATTAGATCGAAAACTCTAAAGTTTAAAAATACTAGTATTGACAAAACTTCTAAAGACTTTGTATAAATTATTTTTATTCTTTGTTACTAGATTGATCGTCGGATTGGATTTCGATTTCAATTTTTGGAATTAATCCGACCCAACAATTTCAACATTAGAAATCGACTTAAAATCTAATTCGATTTCTATTATTTTAAAATCGAATCGACTCGACTTAACTTAATTCTCGATTTTAACATTTAAAATTAAATCGAATTGTTAAGAAATCAAATATAACGTTATTATATTAAGATTTTCTATTTTTGAAAATACGTTATTATAATGTTGGATTTTTCGCTATAATATTAAGTAATATGCTTCGACTCAAAAGCTACTTTTGTTTGTATTATCTTAGAATAGCTTATTTATATTAGTTGTTGTTTGTATTACTCTCTTGTATTATCTTTTTGTTTTTAAATTTCTTTCTTAAACTATTAAAGAATATAATTATACTATATTTGTATTTTTGTTTGCAAAATATCAAATTCTTTAAAAGCTTTAAGTCAATTATTATTTTTAAACAAAAAGAATCTTAGCAAATTTATTTCTTATAATTTGTTATTTAGTAGCTTATATCTTAATTAATTTGCAAGTTAATTTAATTAAGATTTTCTTATTTTTGCTATTAATACTAGAAAAAAAAATCTTTACAAAATCTTTAACAAAATATTTGTCAATTATTTATTGCTTGTTTTGAGAGAAAGAAACAAATATATTAAATAAAGTTTAAATACTAATATTTAATTTTAAACATAATAATTACAAACAACTATTAACAACAATATTTTAAACAAAACTTAATCGAAACTTGTCAATTTATATTAAGCAAAAAAGATTAATACAAAAGCACAATTCGAACTTTGAAACAAATATATTCAAATAGCTTTAATTGTAGATAATATTTCAAAAATTATATACAAAAGTTGTTATAAAATTTTGAATTATTTTATTGTTTACAATTATTTAAGCACATCAAATATAAAGAAACATCTTCTATTTTTCTTTTGTTTAAAACAAAAATAATTTCGATTACAAACAACAATTAATTAGTCTTTAATCGCATAAATTACAATTAATAATATATATAAATAATATATAACTAACAATTTATTAAAAAAAAAATTATATTAATTTGTTGTTATCTTTTATTTAAAATAATTAAGAAAATTAATTATACAAAACTTTTATAAATTTAAATTTGTCTTTTCGAATTATTGACAATTTTAACTTTCGAAAGTTGCTAAAAATGCTTTGTTCAAATTTAATGCTTTTAAATTATATTAAACTATTTAAAATAATTCTCTCGAAATATAATTAAATTTGCGAGAAAATTAAGATAAATTTTAAAAGTATTTAACGTATCTTTATTGCTTTAAATATATAATTTAGTCTTTAAAAAGTTATCTATTTAGAAGTTTTAATATATTAAGTAAACGTTATATTTTAGTTTCGCAAATATTTTATTAAATTTATTTTTCTTAATATTAAATATATAGATTGTTAATTAATATTAAAGCTTGTAAAGAATTTAAAGTCTTTTAAAATTAAAAATAAATTTCTTAGAATTATTATTAATAACGCAAGTAATAATAATATATTTAAGAACAAACTTAACAAGATTTTAAATTAACAAGAGTTTCAATAAAACAAACAACAAAATTTTATATTTTGTTTAACTTATATAATTAATCTTGTAACTTAAGATTTTATTTTAATTATAAAATTAAAAGCAACAAATAATAACATTGTTGTACAATTAAAGAATAAACAACTTTAAAATATTACAAAAAGCACAAACTTGTCTAATATAATTAAAAAGATATTTAAATTTATAATAATACAAAGAGATAATATATATATTAAATTTATTAAATTTATTAAGTTTGCTGTTATATATCTAGCTAGCAGATTGCTTTATTCGACAAGTTTTACTCGACAAGTTGCGCTAGTTCCTAAGAGAACTAGCTCAACAAGTAAAGATAGATTTTTGTATAGTTAGATAGATAATTAATTTAACTATCTATTACAACTTGTCTAGTACTTGCTTTGTTTGTTTTTTGTCTTACTTTTGTAACAAATAGTAGCTTCAAACAATATATAGAATACTCTTCTTTCGCTAACTTATTATATTAGCTAATTGATAAGCTATATCGATTATCTTGTTTTTTGCTAAATTCGATATATTAGCTTATTAACTATTTCAATTACTTGTTAAGCAAATCTTTGTATCAAAGACAATCTACTTTTATTTAATACTTATTAAGTTACGCAACTAATTCGCAAAGCAATTTGTCGAACTACGTAATTAATTTGCAAAGCAATTTGTTGTTGCTAGTTAACTTATTTATTTTCTAACTTATTTGTAGATTTTATTCAAATCTCGTACTTGTTAAGTACGCAATATTTATCTTTTATTAGCTCTTGCTTTAAGTTAACTTTATATATAGAGAAGAAAATATCTATATTAGCTTATTAACTTCTTGCTTTTCTATCTATAAATTATTAATATTTAGTTTATCTCTTATTCTTTACTTAACAAGTTGCTATTAAGATTGTTAAACAAGCTTCTTACTTTTCTTTACTTTTTATTTAATCAACTCGCAAATATAGAACTTATTTAGTAGAAGAGTCTTGTATTTAACTTGCAAAGTAAACTATTAACAATTTTTTTTTCAAACAAATTGTTAAGAGATTCGAAACAATTACTTAAGATATTAACAAGTATATTAACTCTATTGTTTTGTTAATTTTCGAAGATTTGTTAACAATTTTAAAGTTTTTAAATAAGTACGAGAATTCTAAGCTTGTTGCTTTAGTTTTTTCTATCAAATCGATTAATTTGAAAAATAATTTATTTTCTTCTATCAAATCGATCGACTCGACTACTATTAGTTTACTAGATAGCTCGTATTTGTATAATTAGTCTACTATAAACAATAAGTTTTACAATTAATCTACAAATTTGAACAACGTTTTTTTTAATAAATCGACAAATTGTTTTAGATTAAATACTTGTTATTAAGTATTCTTTGTTTTATATAGAGATTGCAACAATTACAATAGAATAATAAATCTATTTAGTAATTTTCTTAGAACTTGTAGACAACAAGAGCTTGCGTTTGTTTGCAAGAACAACTTGTTATATATAAGAGTATTAAATTATATTAAAACAATAGAAGAAATTATATTGATAAAGCAAGTCGACGCTTTAAAGATTGCAATTATTAAGTAATTTCTCTTTTTAAATATACAAAGTTATTTTGCTTTTAATATTTAAAATATGTTTATTGTTTAAAACTTACAAAACTAGCTTGCTCTATTTATTTAGAATTTCTTTACTTAGTCTTTTATTTATTAGATATCGAACAAGTAACACAATATTAATTAGACTTTTTCTAGTTATTAAATGTCGAGCAAGCAATATAGCTTTAAGTAGATTAATCTTGCTTAATAGATATCGAGCAATTAGTATAACTTTAATTAGAACGCTCTTAACAATTAGATATTGTTTGCGTTTAAACATCTAACTAATTTTGTTACTTATTTATATATCTATAACAATACTATCTATAGTCAATTAAATCAATCGAGAGATTTGAAAACTTGTTAAGAAAGCAAATTATTTATATCTTAGATAATAGAGCAATTGCGTAAATTAATGCGTCGAGAAATTTAACAATCTAATTAAATTAACAAGAATTCTTAAAGACGTTGTTATTTAAATAGAAACAATAATTAAGACAACTTAATTACTTTAATAAATTGCTTTAGAGCAACAAATTTAGAATTTTTTTATTTAGACGTCTTAAAAAGCTATAAATTAAATAATATTATCTTTGTTAATAAAGAGACAATCTATCGAGAGATCTTTATATTTGTCGAACAAATAAAGAATTATATTTATATAGTTAACAAACTTGCAATAAAGAAGAATCTATTGTTGTGTTTTTGTAACGCTATTATAATTTAATATTTGAAGAAAATCGAAAAATTTAAACGCAAAATATTTAGAAATTTTTTACTTATTAATTTTATCGACAAACTAAAAATGCAATTTAAAATAAAAATTAATAAAGTTTTTAACAAACTTATTTTAGAGATCTTTATAATTAAGAATACGCAAAATAATTGCAAGACAAGCGATTTTTTTAAAATATTATTTTGTACTTTTAATTAGTTGATATCTTTAATCTATAGAGTTAACTTATATAGATTTAAAATTAACTTAATTTAGAGTTGCATTCAATAATTATTATATCGACAATTTATACAACTATTTAAAACTTTATTAAGAAACTAAATATAAAAAAAGAGCTATAAAAGATAATAATAAATGTTTGTTAATTACTAATTTAGAATTGCAATTGCACTTAAAAGTTTAAAAAGCGCAACAACAATCTTAGAAATAGCAATTAGCAACAATAGACTTGTTAATTATTTGTATCTTATTAGTTACGCTTCTTTTATACTTTGCGTTCTATTTATTTTAACTTATATTAATTGTTTACAAACTACTAGAATTGTTTATTTTTGCAAAATATATCTAATTTCAATAATTAGTATTGTTTTGTTATATTGCTGCTTTCTCTCTTTAAGTATCTTGCTATTATTGTTGTTAATATCGAAACGCAATTAAATAACAAAATCAAAAATTTGTTTCTTTTTAAAGCAAGTAATTGTTGTATTAAAAGTAGAGATTAACAAAATTATAATAGTTATCGATCTCAAAAATACTAGTTGTTTTATTAATTGTTAATATATTAGCAGTTATCTTACTAGCAAGCTAGATATTAATCTTTTGTCTTGTTGTTGTATTAATTAGTTGTTGTATTAACTTATTATGTAAATTTTTTGTTATATAATAACTTGTACTATTCGACTTAGTTTTACAATATTTTTGCGTACTACTCAAAAATCTCGCAGAACAATATTTATTATATTGAAGAAAATTATTAAAAAGAGATTTTATTAAAGAAACAACGCAAGAACTTGCTAGTAATTGTTAATGCTTTTTATATTAATTTGAAAATAGAATTTCTACTATTTAAACAACTTACTTGCACGAAATATTATTGTATTTTTTAGTCGACTAACAAGTTTTTCTAACATATTAAAAAAAGATACAATTTTAAATATTGAACAAAACAAATGTTTGTCGAAATCTTTTATATCGACAAAGCAATAATAAAATTAAATTAAATTATTAATAGTTTAGAATTAATTAAGTTAAATATTAAAGCAATAGTCGATATAGATTTGATTTTTTGTTTATATTATTATATTATTATCTTGCTAGAATTTGTTTGACAAGACTTGTTGTATATTATATACGTAAATATCGAGTATATTATAACTCTTATCAATTGCAAGTTTTTTAAGAATCTTACATTAAATTTTTTTATTAAAAAAATACAAATATTTATCTTTGTGCACAATATTAATATTGCAACATATTTAATTAATAACTATTTTGTATTAAATATATATATTAAAGACTATATATACAATAGAAAGTTTGTCGCGTATATTTGTCGAAAAATATATGTTGTTAATAACTTTAAAATTAAACTATTATTTAATATAAATATTATAGCTTCTAAACAAATAATTGTTAATCTTAATATTAAAGAACTTACTTTAAATAGTTGTTAAAAATTAACAACTAGTTTTAATATTACAATACAAAATAATACTAGAATTTGTTAAGTTTTAAAATTGAAACACAAAATAGTTGTTAACGCAAACAATATTGTTAAAATATTTGTTTAAATTAATTAGTTTCTATTAAATTGTAATTTCTTATTTAAGTTAAATCTTATTAACGCTTATATATATATAGTAAATATCTTATTATTAACAATTTATATACGCAACAAGAGCTTTTTGTTAATTATTGTTTATAAGTCGACGAATTTTAATTATTTAATTAAGTTCGAAAAGCAAGATTACTATTAAATTAGCTTCGACAAATATAATTAAGTTATTAAGAATAATATAAAAGTAGAAATGTTATTAAACAAATATTAAACAATTTTATTTAATAGTATATATATTTGTAACTTATTAATTAAGATAATCGAGCTTTGTACTCTTGTTAATAAATTTGTTGTTCTTTAAAAAAACAATAATAGAATTGTTAAGTTAACAAAAGACAATTAAATAATTGTTTTACTAAATAACAATTAAAATTTTACAACAATTTTTATAATAATACAAAAAGTCTATTTGTTAGACAAACAAAACAAAAGAATAGTTAATAAAAAATTTGACAAACTTTATTAGCAAAAAAAAAAAAAAAAATCTACGCAATTAACTTCTTTTAATTTCTTAATCTTTGTTATTTAATATATAATTAACAACTTTAATAATTAGTCTACTAGAAAGTATTAAGTAATTACAAATATTAAAAGTCTAAACAAACTTACTATTATTAATAGTTATTTAATATTTATATAAAGCAATATTATAGCGCAGTTGAAGAGCTGCAATTATATAAGCTTAATAGATAATTTTGTTTTCTTTCTTTAGTTTGTAATAGTCGAACGAGATTGTTATAAGTTTTTGTTTATTATTTATTAAGACAAGAAATAACTTAATGTTGTTACTATAGAATTTAAAAACTTCTTAACTTATATATAGTAAGTAATAAATAAATAATTGCGACTTTTGCGCAAGTTTTGCAAAATATATATTGATAATATTGTTATTTTCTCTAAATTTTTTACAAATTATCTTAATTATTTACGAAATCTCTTTATTAAGTTTGTTAAGCTTTAAATTATGCTAAGTTCTACAAAAATTTATTTTAACTATTTTAGTATTATTTTGTTCGAGTAAAAGATCGACGTCTTTGATCTATCTATTATTGAAAAATAGATTGTTGCAATTAAGACTATTTAAATTTTTAAGAATCTTAGAGTATTAAAAATATATTTGAATCTTATTAATTATTAATACAACAAGATTGTCTAATATATATAATATGTCGACTTGTTGCAACAAGAGAAAATACAATTGCTTAAAAATTTGCTTGCGCAAGACAATCAAAAGTATAAAATATATTTTCGAAATACTTCTATTAAGCAATTACTAGACTTGTTAAGCTTTTTCTATTAGTTTTAGCGTACTTTTATAATATCGAATTTTCTTATTTATTTCGATATTAATTGTTGTTTGTTTGTAAAACTCAACGCAACAAAGAAACAAAAATATAGAATTAAAATCTATTATATTAAAGACAATTCTATTAACAATAACTTTTAAAAATTTGATATCTAGTATATGCTGTTTTTGTTTAAAATATTAAGTATTGTCGAGTCTTATTATTAATCGACAAAATTAAAGATTTCTTGTTTAATTTAAACAATTAGAAAGATAAGATATCTAATTAAGACTTCCAAGTAATTAATTATTGTCTATATAGATTATTTAACTATATTTGATATTGTTAAGTAGACAATTTTGTTGTTATTTGTTACAAACAAGCTCAATCTTAGACTTATATATGTATTGCAATATCTCTTGCAATTCAATCTTAATATTCGATACAAAACAAGTTGTTTAAATACAATACTTAACGCTCTATTTAAATTGTTAATATTAATCGACAAGAAAAAAGCAAATAATATTAAAGAGCTTAATAAAGTTGACGCTTTTGTATTTAAGATTAAAATTTTAAAAGTAAACAAACTTGTTAAGCAAATCTTTAGAAAAAAGAAAAATTTGATTGTATAAATAATCTTTAATAAAGCAATATTCTTTTATATTTATTTAATAGAAATAAGCGCTAACTTTAGAAAACAATTGCTTAACATCTATATCAAATTTGCTAAGTAAATAAAAATTATAAATATTGTTTAGAAATTTGTTATATTGTTAGATATACATTTTTTTGTAGAAAATAAATTGCTATATTATACAAACTATATCAATTAAAAGAGACTTTGTCTATTAAAGAAGTTTAAAAAAGAGATTTTTATATAAGTATACAATAAGAATTATTATATCGATTTTACTTGTTTATATAAGACAATCTCTATCAATTTCTACTTTTGCAAGTTAAGCAATTGTCTATAATATTACGTAATATATTGTCGAGAGTATAATCTTTATTAAATAAAGCGTTATTAATTATATAACGCTTTAAATTTTATTACTAGTTTTTCAGTATTCTTTTATACAATAAGCTTCGATTTTATATTAATTTTATTAAATAAGCAAAATATAAATATTGCACTTATTGCAATATATAAATTTTTTAAAAAAGTTATAATTATAATTAATAAGAATACGTATATTGTTGAGAACTAAATTAATATAATAATAGACAAACTTGCAAACTAGAAAATATCGAAGACTTTTATATACAATTGTAATAAGAAGTTTTTGTTCGAATTTTAACATACTATATTTAAGAAATTCGATGTTAACTTTTTAATCTTTGTTGCGTATTATTTTTAAATTAATAATTAAAGCAAAAGAACTAATTAAACAATAGAGCTTGCTCTTTGCTATATAATAATAAACAATTTTAAACTTAATTAAGTATTCTTTCTCTTAATTTTTCGAATACAATTAAATAATTTATTTAGTTTTTTTTATTAATCTTTTGTCGAATAAGATAGTTATAAAGTTTAAAACTTAAGATTTCTTAACTTTTCTTACATTTAACAATTAAAAAGAAAATTAACTCGAAAGAAAATTAGTAAATGCGACAAAGATTAAGATCGCAATTGTCTAAATTAATATAACAACAAAGAATCTCTACAATAGATATTATTAATCTCTAATTTTTTAAGTAAACAATTAAGATTTTTTTTGTCTATATAAGAATTATAGTTTGTTTTTTGTAAAGTCGACAAAGTTAATTATTTAGCAAATTGATTTCTTTATAGTTTTCGAATAAAAAGATAATTTAGTTTATAAACTTAACTTGCTTGTCAATTAAAAAATTTATTTAATTGTTTTTATTGTTAATCTAGAATTAATTTTTAGAGAAGACAATCTTTACAATTGTTTGCAATCTAATTATCTTAAATTAATTATAAAATTTAATAACAAGTAACACGTTTATAAAATTAAATTTCTTGTTAATTATTAACTTTATTATTACAATCGCAAGAAATCTATCTTAAAATATCTAGTTTATTAAAAAGACTATAGACTTAAGTTCGATTGTTAATACAACAAAAATTTGCTAGATAAAATCGAAGATCTTGTTTAAAAATACAAAATAAAATATAACGTTTTTATTAATAATATTATACAATATCTCGATTAATTTATAGAGTCTATTGCAATAAAAGACTTAATCAAAAAAGTTATATCTACAATATTATAGTACTTCTTAATTAATAGAGTTAAGAAAATCTTACAATAAGATTGTAATTGTTTTCGAAAATTATAAGACAAATATTTTTGTTAAGTTAAGATGTTAAACAAGCAAACTATTATTAATCGAGTAGCTTTTAACTCTATTAGTATAGTCTAAATTGATATTTATAACAAACTATTGTATTACAACTTTTAATTTCTTAAACAATGCTAGACAAGTAGTTTTTGCAATATTATATTAGTAGTAATACAAAATATAAATATTAATCGACGTTCTTGTTAATATATTAATAAGATTAGATAACAAAATTCTATTTACTAGACGCGTAATTTCAAATATTATTAATACTTATTTAATAACTTTTTCTCTAAGATTAACAATTTATTTAACTTTACAACTTAATAAATTGCGAAAATTTATTACTTGTTTGCGCGTTGTTTACTATCTTTATTAATTACTTAACTTGTCGAGTATTATATTATTATTATAAAACTTCTTAAGTTTGTTAATATATTTATAATTGTTACTTAGAAAGTTGTAGCAACTTATTAAGTTAAAAAGTACAAACAACAACTTGTTATTTAAAAAAATATAGCAATTAAAAAAGCTAGAAAACAAATTATCTTTATTAATTTTAAGCAAAAAGATATCGAATACAAAATTATTAAAGATAAGAATAACAAAAATTAAGATAGTAACAACAGCAAAAGTTTGCTCGACTATAGTTATTTAAATATTTAAGTTCTTTTAATATTTGTTAAGAACAAAATTAAGATTTGCAACAATTTTTTTATTATTAAAATATACGCTTGTTACTTTTTTTTAAAAGAATTAAAATTTTTTGTTTTTAAAAATAAAGTATTTGAAGTAGCAATTAAAGACAATTACTTAGCTTTAAGTTAATTTAAGTCTAATACTAAATTTGTTAACTTAGTTAGTAACAACAATAAGACAATCTAATCTTAGACTTTTATTGTACTAATTAATTTTGATATTGCTTGTATAATTCTTGCTAAAATTAAGATTAGCAAAAGAGATTAATTATAACTAGCAATCTTCGACATTAATAGCAATTTACAAATATCTCGAAAATTACTCGATATTTTTGCAATTATAGAGCACAAAGAATTGCTTTATATATTAATCTATAAGCAAAAATATTAACTATACAACAAAGAGATTAATATTATATCTATTGTATCGAATGCTAGTTATCGCACAATAAAAATCGATAGTATAGCTATAAATCTAGTAAAGAGCAAAATCTATATAACAACAAAATCTATATTAATCTTATCTACAATTAAGAAGTTTCTACAAACTTATGCGCAAAATATTGTAAATCAAATAAGTCTAATAAGTTACAACAATCTCTATATCAACTTTGTTTGTATTAAGTTTGTCGAACTTAGATTTAAAACTATCGAGAATAAATTTTAACTTAAGAAAGTTATTAATTTAGTTGGGCGAAAGTTACGAAAAGCACTTAGCGCATTTATATTAATCAAAATATACGCAAGAAAAAAGATAGTATATATTTTGAACTTTAATTACAAATTGATTAAGTATTACAAACTTGTTGATCTATCTAATAACAAGATTAAAATTAATTGTTTTAATAGATTAGCGCACATGCGTTTGCAAAATAGCGCAAAGAATAACAAGTTTTCTTCGAAACAAAAAGTAAATATTTTTTTTAATAAACAACAAAGAGAGATTGCAAAAGCAAATCTTTGTCTTGCTATTTTTTTTATATAATATGTTAACAAAAGATACAAAAATTACAATTTTTATTTGCTCTAATTTTATAGAGATCGAGATTGTAAAAATCTTCAAAACTATCAATATTTTAATCGACAAATTATACAATAAGTTTTAAGAGATTAATATAAGATTTAAAATTATTGCAATAAGTATTTTAACAATATAGAACAATAGTATTACAAAAATATACAAAGACGTTGTTCTAAATAGAATTGCTAAATTTGTTTAAGAGTTGTTAAATCTATTAGCTTCGATTCTTAGAAGCAAACAAATTATACAAAGTAATATATATCTTATTAGTTAATATATGCACAATATATATACTATAGTCTTCGAAAAGACTTATTGAAAATAATTTTTCAACTTCTACAATTTGCTAATTATTATAGAAAATTAACTTGTCGCACTTATTGAATATAACAAGAAAAAGATCGAGAAGAATAAGAATGCAAATAATAATAGTAGTGCGATAAGTTGTTTGTTGTTTAAAAAATTACAATATATAACTTAATAAGTATTTGTCGATAGATAAGATCTTGTTCTAGTTGTTGTTTAATCGACATATTACTACAAGTTGATAAATAATAGATAGATCGACTAGTTTGTAAATAGATTAAAAGTTAAGAATTTAAAGATTAATTTTTATTTTTTTTATTTTCGCGATTTGCTTTGATTGTCTTATCGACGTACTATTATAGATCTACTCGATAGACGTTTTTGTTAATTATTATTGACAAAGACGTTGTTTTCTTTCTTTGAGAGAGACATTTGTTATATATCTAGCTAGTAGATTGCTTTACTTAACAAGTTCTACTCGACAAATTGCGCTAGTCTCTAAGAGAACTAGCTTGACAAGTAAAGATAGATTTCCGCATAGCTAGATAGATAATTAATTCAACTATCTATTACAACTTGTCTAGTGTTTGCTTTGTAGACTGACCGTCGGGTCGGGTTTCGGTTCCAACTTTTGGAACCGACCCGACCCGATTCGGGTCGGGTACCCGACCCGAACTCGATGACCCGACCCGACGCGGTCAGTCTATTGCTTTGTTTGTTTTTTGTTCTGCTTTTGTAACATTTGCGCTCTTATAGTTGTTATTAACAACTTAGTTTAACGTTTGCTTTAATTTAGAATCTTTTAAGAGAAAATTAATAAAAAATTATAAAAACTAATATAAAATATTTGTATTTGTTAAAACTTTATTTATTTTATATTTTGTCAAACATATTAATTATGCGATTATATTAATTTTTAAGTAAAGAAATATTTTTAAGATTTAAAGATTTAACAAGTTAAGTTTAACAAAAGCAAATAAAATTTAGTTTTGCTTATTAAAAATATACTAAATTCTTTTTACAAATATACTCTTATAGTTTTGCGAACAATTAATACAAGTATTTATTTAAAATTTTAAGTATTCGATGCAATATTTAATTATCTTAAATATCTAAAGAAAATAATAAGAATTAATATTTATTTTTCGAAAAATATTGTACTCAAAACTTGCAATAAAATTTCGACAAAACTTGCAAAATACTATTTAAAAACAAAAGAATTAGACAATACATTATATAATCTTGTTAATATTCTAAATTCTACGCAAAAAGTTAATCTTTATAAATTGTAAAATAAAAAAGAAAACAACAATATTATTAACTACAAAAACAAATACAAGACAAAATTCAAGAATTATTATCAATATTATTATAATTTAACTATTAATTTAAAAACAAAAGTACAAAGAGCAACTATTGTTAAAAAGATAATACAATATAATAATATATATAATCTTTTACTAATGTTAATATAATTTATTGTAACTATTATAAAATTCTTATTTCGATAATCTTAATAATTTTGTTCGATTTAAGATAAAAATAATCGATATCTTTGTATTAATATTGTAGAAAATAAATATTTAATTTAGAAATATTGAAGAAACAATATATTGAACTTTTTAAAGCTAATATAAATAACTTGAAATATACTTTTATATCTAGTATTATTAATAAATATTGAACAAATTTTTAATTTTGTTTAAAGAATATATTGATAAAATTAATTTTAAATAAGTTTGCAAACAATCGAACAAATTATAATAATTAAATACTTCAATTGTATTATAAATTTAAATGCAAAAAAGATTATTCTTAAATTGTAAAATATATATTGTAGAAAGAAAAATAATAATTAAGCGATAAATAGAGAAGAAGATTTTTTTATATTAGATTTTAAGATTGTTTTAGATTAAATTTATTTATAGATAAATTAATTTTTAAAGAGAAGATATCTTTAATAACTACAAAAATTATTAGATACTATTAATAATAATACAAAGAAATAATATATTCAATAAATTAAATTGCTAGAAAAAATTTATTAATAATAAAATTTCGAAGATTTGAGTCTTAACTAATACAAAAAACAATTATAATTGCTTAAAAAAAACAATATATTATGTTTGCTTAAAAAGAAGAATATAATATTGTTGTAAAATTTTTAATCTAGAAAATCGAATTGCTTTATAAAAATTTTAATAAAGAGCAAATTTTTTAACTAGAATATTATACGCTTTGCGTAAATAATTGCAAGATTCGAATCTATAGTGCGCAAAATATTAGTTATAATTTTATTATTATAATAGTAATGCAAAGAAATAATATACTTATTAAAAAAAAGAATAATTATAAATATCTTTGTTGCTTTTTAAAGTATTGCTAAAATTAAACTCTAAATACAATAATCGATTTAATTACGTTTGTAATTATTGATCTTCTTATAAAGAAGCTCACAAATTAGACGCTAAAATGCAAATTAAAAAATTAAAAAATTAATTAATTTCTAGTATTTTCGAATTTTACAAAAAGCGTCAATATTGAGCTTCTACTTTCGTGTATACTATCGCAAAACATTAGTATATTAGTCGAAAATATATTATTTGTTTGTATTATCTTAATTATATTAGTATTTTAAATACTTTTTTCTTTAATACTTTTTTCTTTTTAAGACTTTTTTTTGTTTTTGCTTATTTTATTACGTTCAAATTAAAAAACTAGTTTATTGCAAGAAAACTTTAAAATCGATCAACAAACTAACAAATTAAATATGTTAATTTTAGACAAAATATTTTGTATTATTTGTATATATTATTTATCTACTTTACGCAAACTATTAAAAAAGATAATAAATTTAACAATATTAGAAAGAAGTTTATATAAATATAAAAGAAAGATATTAAATTTAAAACAAAATTCAAAGAAATTATAATAAAATAAGTAATAGTTTTAATAATCTTAAGTAGTACAAATACGTTAAAAAATTGCGTAAAAAGAAAGACTTAAATTAGTAATTAACAATAAAAGTATATAATATAAACGACAAAGCAATTAACAAATATAAACTTGCGTAATATATTAATAAAATTAGATATATATTAATGTAAAGAAATAACAATCTTATATTAATAAAAGTTCAAAGTAAGTATTAGTAAATAAATTTTAATTTTAATTTTAATATATATATTTTTTATTTCGTTTTAATAAAACTACTTATTAATATATTATTTACAATTTTATTAATCTTTTCGAATTTTTTATTCTTTAAATTTTGTCGCATTTTACTAGATATTATAAAAAAAATTTAAGTTGCTATATAATTGCATTATTTCTATACATTATTTGTAAAATAAGTTAAGTATATATACAAATAATAAAAACGCTATTGATTAATTCAAAAAGCATCGCAAGTTGCAATTGCGCACAAAAATAAAAAAATAATAAAAAAAAGTTGTATCAAAAACAATACAATAATTGCAAAGTTATCTTAATTCGATTTAAAAAATTGTGTAAAACAATTGTTTAAAAGCAAGTCTCTATATCGAATTGTAAATATATAAAGAAAAATATTAAAAATAAAATTAACAAATATTAAATTAATTAAGATTTTTATAATAATACATTTAAGTAATACAATAAAGCACACAATATTAACAACTTTATAACAAAATACTTTAAGAATAAGTTTAAACAAAAAGCAAAAAAGAAATTTGCAATTAAAAAAGCAAATCGATTTAAAATTATTAAAAAGACACAAAAGTTACTTAAAAATACAAATATAACAATAAAATTATTTTCTAAGAAAATATATATTACTTAAATATATTACTTGTGCTTTATATTTAAGCTAAATAATATTACAATTAAGTGTTAATAACAAACTTAATATTAATAAAAGCTTTTTAATCTATATAAAATTAATTATAAAAATTATTTAATAACAAATTATTTATTACAATAATTTAAATAATTTAAAAAGAGCTAATAATAACAATTTTATAAAATTGTTTAATATTTTTGTTAAAGAATTTGCAATCTTAAACAATGCAAAGAAGAAAAATATTTTAAATTCTATTATTTCTAAAATAAAGAATCTCGATAATATAATTAAAAAAAAATTATAAACAAAAGACTTAATATAAGACTTAAAATAATATAAAAAAGCTAAATTATAATTACTATCTAGCAACAAATAATAAAAAAAACAAAAAAAATAATAAGAGCGAGAACAATAAAGACAATAGCAATAAAATTAATAAAAATAACAACAACAAAAATAATAATAAAATAAAAAATAATTCGAATTAAACTATCTAGAATAATAGTAAAACAAACAAGATTATTAAGATTTTAAATTAATAACTTTATATATATAGTTTAGAGAGTCTACTATTATAAAAACAATTATAATATATTACTTTAATATATTATTATATTATATATTCTATTTTATTATTCTTTTGTATTATAAAATTGTAATTAAAATAAATATTAGAATTGCAACTTATATATAACTTTATTTAATTTTACTTAATTTAAAGACTTTAATTTTTAATAATATACTAAAAGTATATATTTAATACTTTAATAATTTTACTATTGTTTAAGTATTATTTTACTATATATAAATAGATAGAATAAGCTTAAATAACAAGTTTCGATAGCTTAATAATTAAAGCAAATATAATTATTAATAATTGTTGTCAAATTTAAGAATACGTTGCAATATTAATATTAAGCTAGCTATAAATAGCATTAATCTATTTAATATTTATATTATATTAAGACTTCGAATCTTTCTTAAAATACAATTAAATTAACTTTTTGAATTTTAATTCTAAATAACTTAAATATATTATCTTAATATATTATTAAATAATTTACTACTAAGAGATTATAGAACAAAATATAACTTTCTAGTTTTTATTATTTATTTTAGAATTTTTTTATACTAATATTAAGTCTTAGCAATTTAAGTCGATTTTTCGAGTTGATTTTCGATTTCAAGTTTGCAATTCGACTCGAATTGTCAATTTCAATATTAGAAATTAAATCAACAATTTGATTTCAACTTTTAAAATCGACTCGACCCAATTTAAGTTAGATACTTGACTCGAACTTAATAACTTGACCCGACGCAATTAGTCTATTATTATAGTTACGAAAACTCTATTAAAGACAATAATAGTAACAAAGTCTTTTTTAGATATTAATAACTTTTTGTTTTAACAATTTATCTTTTGTAATATTGTTTCGAAACAATAAGAAAATAATTTAATAGCTTTTTAAAAACTTAGTACGTTGCTTTTAAATATTGTTTTCGAACGCACTTTGCAAAAGATATATATAAATTTGAGCTTATCAATAATAAAGTTAAATTTGCTAAATAGTATAGTCTTTAATTTGCTCTTATAATAAATTGTTATCGAATTAAAGATATCTATATTTAGAGATTGCAAAAGATGCGTAAAATATAATAGCAAACAAATTATAATAATGCTATTATTAATACAAAATTAAATAGTCTCGATAATTAGATAAAATTTATGTCTATTAAGAATTACGCAACAATATTAATTTTGTTAACAACAACAAATCTATAATTTAAACAATTGTTAAAGTTATTTAATATCTATCTTGTTGTTTATTTATCTACTTTTTGTTGCAAATATAGAAGTATCTTTTAAATTATATACAATAAGAATATTTAATTATATATATAAATGCTTCTTTTTAACAAAGATTAGATACAATAATATAGCTATTTTATTAACGCAAATATACTTAATAATAAATATCTATTTGCGTAAATCGCAATACTTATATAGAGATTTATTAATATCTTTAAGACATTTGTTATAGATAACTTTAAGAATTTCTAGTAATTTTTGAGCAAAGCTCTTTTTATTTATATTATAAATATTTGAAAGAAAAAGATTATAGCATTCTATTATCTCTTAAAAGAACAAAAATTACTTTTAAATATTTTTGTAACAATTAAAGCGAAGACAATTATATTCGATTAATTAAGATTAATTGCTATTAAGATACAAATAATGTTGCAAGAATTTTTGTATTTAATTAATGTCTAAAGAATATTTAATAATATTAATATTTTGTTTAATTAAAAACTTTGTTATTATTAATTAAATTTAATAGACTTGTAACAATTACTTTTAAATTTGTATCAATTCTATTTATATAATTAGTAACTTTTTCTTCTCTTTCGTAATACGTTGCTCTTAAATATATATTATCTTTAAGAACTTTGTAATCTTTTTTAGACGTCTTAAAAGAATAGTAGAAACAATATAGTAGAAGTTTGCAACAACTTTAATAGTAAACAATTTAAAAGAATTCTTAATATATAAATTAATCTTATATTAACTATAAAGTGTTCGAAACATTACAATAGTATCTTCTATTTGCGAATTGTTACAAGCTTATTAAAGCTATATTAGTAATTTAGATTTTATATCTTTGAAACAAATCTACTATTATATTTGACACATTTAAGAAGCAAATATTCTAAGTATAATATTTAATATATTTGATAAGCAAGTATTGCAAGCAATTATATTTGTTATACTTAATAAGCAAGCAAAACAAACAATTAATATTTTCTTAATATATAGAAAACTAGAATACGACTCTTTTATAAATTGTATTCAACTTATTATAGATTTTTATTTATTGTTACTTTAATTTATTGAATCTCTTAAAATTTATTAAATATAAAAACTATCTATAGTTGCAATTTTTTATTAAGTAATTGCTTGCATTGTCTAAAGATATCTACAAATTTCTTCGATAGCACAATTTATTTTAATATCTTTGTAGGAAGTATTAGCGTAACACGAATCTCGATCAACTAGATCTAATATAATTGATTTTGCTTTAAATATAACTTTTAGATCTAGATATGTAGTATTAATAGTAGTTTGACTCAATTAAAGATGCAGATTGCCTAGTTCTAGATCGGAGAACAATTCTGTAACCCTAAAAAATAAGCCCTAGAACCCCCCTGCTAGCGTGCTGCATTACCGGGTAGAATGCATTACTAGGTGAGAAGGAGTACCTTGCTTCACACTCGCTCTGCCCACCTTTCCCGCATAGTGCGCTCATTGGTCTCCATGTACAGTGGAGATCTTTAGCTGCTTACAAATTTACTCCGCCCTGAGTGACACACCCCTACCCCAGAACATCTCTCACAACCCATCACGTTCACACACCATCAACCTCTCATGTTTTTCAATCCTCGAAGCTGGCGGTATAAATGCCGCGCTGAGATATAAGAAGCATAATGACGCAGCCTGCAGGACCCCGACTCCACTTCTCAAGGTGCTATAGGAGCGCATAGAATATGGAAAAGGATGCATATGTACTGAGCTCTCTGTTGCATTGCAGCATATCCCAGTATGCTTTGCTCAAGTCCATTTCTTTTATCTTGATACTCAAATAGCGGTGAATAATGTGGGCAAGGCATCGTAGGTACAGTAACAGTACACTAAAGATCCAAATGGCGTGGAAGGTGCAGTGAATGATTAGTTAGCAGCGACCAAATCCATCAATCCTCCCAATCATTCCTTCCCGTACCACTTATGCATGCCCCGGCTACAAAGAGTCTATCCTTCAGCACACCAGCCTACTTAGTGCCAGGGAGTTTTAAAGTGCATTCAATCTGGAAAGATCTCATACTCAACATCCACGCTATTCTCCCATCCCCAGCTTTCAATCTACCATTTCTAATATCAAACTCAGTCCACCCATCATGTCATCCACCTCAAAACCAACCTTCGTCCTCCTTCACGGCGCCTGGCACAGCCCCTCCTGCTGGTCCAAGACCACCGCGCTCCTCTCTACCCACGGCTACGCCAGCATCACTCCGGCCCTCCCCTCCACAGGCGCTTCCCCGCCTCTCCCCGACTTCACAGCAGATGTCGAAACGATCCGCTCGGCAGTTACAGAGCTTGTGGAAGAAGGCAAGGACGTCATCGTGGTGGTGCATTCCTACAGTGGCATACCAGGCGGCCAGGCTCTTGAAGGGCTGGACAAGAAGACTGTTGCAGAGAAAGGGGGGAAAGGTGGGGTTGTGAGGATGGTTTATATCATGTCATTCATCGTGCCCGAGGGGTTTCAGCATTCGCCGCACGGGACGAGAGATAACATGGTGCCAGCGATGAAGACCGATTTCGAGGTTTGTCTTCATTCCCCGTTCCCCCACCACATCTCAACCTCTTCCCAGACCCGAACTCACCTCAACTCCAACTTCATTCTAGGCTGGCACGGTGATTGTCGAATCTGAAGACGCCAAAGACCTCTTCTACCAAGATCTCCCCAACCACGTCGTCGCCTCACTAGCCGAAGAGCTGCGTCCCCAAAGCCTCGGTGTCTTCTGGAGCACGACTTCGTTTGCAGCCTGGAAGCATATCCCCACAACCTATGCGATTTGCGAAGATGACCAACCGTCCACGGTCGCGGCTGCAGGGTATCTACTTTCCAGCGCACAGGCGATGGAGGGAAACAAAATTGATACTGTGGTCAAGCGAAAGGTCGGACACTCTCCCTTCCTCAGTCAGCCAGAATGGACGGTCAATATGTTGCGAGAGGCAGCCGGAGAGACATTGAGCCAGATTTGAGGGGGGTGCGAGACATTCATGCTTGGGATCTGTCCAGCATGAATGGGATGCAAATTTACATTGCAGGCCTCGGTCATCGGTGTGCTGCTGAATCATACATTGCATTCCGAAAGGTGCATTCGATTCGAGAAATGAGACACTGAAGACGAATATATTGAGCTACTACAATAGGCGAAACAGAATACATTAGCATTCCAAGTATACTCTCAA
>JAABUW010001726.1_pt1 | contig 35276 bp, 59 predicted proteins | sample 5560081 | NCBI WGS metagenome assembly JAABUW01 (sample SAMN10711882, study PRJNA513363) | rock metagenome | isolation source: Antarctica rocks | place: Antarctica: Victoria Land, Knobhead sud | reverse complement strand
CAAAATCCATCAGCGAGTGCAGAGAGGCCCAGGGGTGCCCAGCACTATCCGTGACACATTTCGCTTGCAGCTGAGGCGACAATGCCTGCTGAAAGATGTGAATCTGAGTGCCCTCATCGATACTGGGACGTGTGATCTGGCTGGACAACTCCTGGAACTCTCTGATCAACACACGGACAGAAGATCTCTGCTTCAATGCAAAGAAATTCGCCCTGAACTGTGGCTCATTGTCCACAGTGCCATACGCCTTCAACAAAATGGCGCCAAATTCCTTCCACGTCATGCCAGACAGATTCCTCCCCCTTGTGACGTCAGCAAAGTACACTGAAGCTTGCCCAGTCAGCAGGGCACGGCCATGAATGGCCCACAGCTTCTTATCGAGGGGCTCAGAAGCGTACTTAAAGGAATCTCTTGCCAGGGCCAGAAAGTCGTCAACACGACGCTCGTCAGACACGCCCTGGAACTTGTCGATGGCTGGGAATTTTGGAAATTTTGTGGCACTGGTTTGCTTACCGGTGAGCACGGAGGGCTGCTGCAGCCGATCCATCTCCTCGATTACGCCCTGCAGCTTTTCGTTGCGAGCCGTGAGCTCATCCACCGACTTCTGGAGTTTCGACTTGGTACCAGCAAAATCGCCGATGAAATGGACAATCGAGTCGGAAAACTGCCGCCAGCCCTCATCGCTGTTAGTATCTAACGTCATCAGCAGTTCCGGGTTAGCAAGCAGCTGAGCATAGCCCAAAACCTTGTCAGGCGAAGCGTCAAGCTCGTCATCGGAAATGCTAAAGTCAACTTCGTCCTGCTCGTCACCCATGTTGCTCGAATCGCAGCACCGACAACCAGATGTTGTATGCTAGACAATACAGTGGGATTGGATAGCGTTTTCCAGTAGATAGGTCGTGTTCAATACGCCAAGTGTCTCTGGCGCGCACAGCGCCAGCGAGCAGGCAAACACGGGGTGTGGGACTCTCGCAGAGAGCGCCAGAATGTGGGAGTGTTAACAAACACTCACACCATAAACCCATCTATACTGCAGCAGTGCAGTACAGACACCCCAGCCAAGCTGGAGTAAGCCCAAGGCTTACAAGTGAACCACATAGGTTCATCAGTGTTGGAAGGCCCATAGACATTAGGTAGCCTAGCATGGCATATATGCAACAATCATGCATCGATCGTCAAATATGAACGGCAGCAGGGATCGCAGTCGCCACCGGCGCCGCAGCCGCAGCCGCCGCAGCCGTAGCCGCAGCGCAGCCGAAGCCGCAGCCGCATCAGACGTGATGAGAGAGACGGCCACCGTGACAGGAGAAGTGCGCACCACGAGCAGAGCAGGAGGAGACACCACAGTCGCGAAATGCGCAGCATCAGCCCACACGAGGCAGCTGGCCGTCACAGGAATGGGCTTGCCCACGACATCCAGCCTGGCAACACAGCGGCAGCAAGGTACGCAAGTGGTGCACATCGAGCGACGCTCCTTTTCCTGTGGCGCGTCCTGTAACAGGTCCGATTCAAGATGCCGGTTGCACTGCGTTTAGGCCCGTCTGGCAGAACGAAAAACACCTTGCTGACCTGGAGCCCTGGCAGAAACCCAAGTACAAGACTCGGATGTGCGCCCACTGGACGCGGAACAGGGTGCGCCTGTTTGCAGATCTTTCGCTGCTGCCGGAATATGCGTTGCTGTGAACATCCGACTGCCGTTGTTCATATGTTTCGCAAGCCGCAAGAACACTGCAGGGCAGCACGTCACCCTTGGACCAGCTTAGCCCTGACGCACAAAGCCTGTCCTGCTAGAATGGGCTCTGGTCCTGTGGTCCGGCTCAGAGCAGCTGGTGGAGACACTCACCAGCACACTGCACGGTAAAGGATCGTGCAGGGACACTGCCCCGTGGCCAACTGCAGCTGCGGCGCCCTGGCGGCGTGCTGGCCCGCCCGTTGCAGCTGCAGGGCGCGTCCGCAGCCGCAGCCGCAGCAGATCCAGTTCGTCAGCCCAGCCGCCAGGCTGCCGGCTCAAACAGCCGCACAGCATGGCCCGATGCGACCGCACATGCCGCAGCAGCAGACGCCGTTCGGCGGCCGCCGCGGCACGCTGCAGCAGGGAGTGTTTGGCGGCCGGGGTTTCCGGCCCAGGCCCGGCCCAGGCCGCCTTTCCACTACAATGCTGCGGCGGCAGCGGCGGCAGCCGCCAGATACCTGGACCCCAGTGCCAAACACCTGCCAGAGGCCGGAGAGGACCTGCCGCCGTCTGAGCTGATGACGCTGCAGGAAGCGGCCAGCCTGCACGCTGCGCCCTTGGATGCGGCGGCACACTCTGAAACCTGCAGGCAGGACAGCATACCGTCATCTGATGCTGAGCGCCTGCAAGAGGAAGGACAACGCCTGCCGCCGCCTGAGCCGCTGCTGGCGGCGGCAGAGGCAGCCAGCCTGCATGACGCGCCACTGAGAGAGAAGTCAGCCGGCGCCTCTTGCTCTTATGATGCCGAGCCGCTGGCTGACGGCACAGGCGGGGCAGCGGCGGCAGACGGCGCGCCCGCTGGCTCTCGTATGCCGCCCGCTGCCGGACTGCCGGCCGGCGGTCTTGCTGCCGATACATCCCGCAGTTCCGAGCAGGTGGACGGGCAGCAGCCGCATGTGCACGAGCACACACCCTGCGTGCCCGCAGGGCGTCAGCAGCTGGTTCCCTCACTGGCGGCGCGTGTCGCGGCAGCATATGCTGGCGGAATCCGCAGTGAGACAGCTGGCTGCAGCGGTGTCAGCTGCGAGGCCGCTCCTGCTGCTGCTGCTGGGTGTGATGGCAGCATCCATGACGACAGTGGCTCCAGCCCACCACATGAGTCTGCCTCTCTGTCGTCTGCGCCGGAGGCGGCGAGTCCAGTCCACACATACGAGGGCCGAATGCGATCTGTGTCACCGGAACAAGCGGCAGCTGCGGCGTCTGAACCACAGCAGCAGCGCTTTGCATCGGCGTTTCGCAGGCAGCGAGAGACAGTCACCGCTGGCAGACATTGGCTGCAAGTTGCAGCTGAATGGGGGGCAGCCATCGCAGTCGGCAGGTCAGCCGCAGCTGACGACACAGCAGCTTCAGGCGGAGCATGCGGCTGCTGCGCGCTTGCGGCCTTGGCACGTGGGGATGTCGCCGCCGCCACTGGCTCCGGCGGAGCTGCCGACGCACGCCGCGCTCATGACGTTCCAGTGACAATGCGGCGCAGCACGGCGAGTTACGCTGGCCAGATCAAGAAGAGTATTTGTGATAGCGCGAGCTGAGTCCGAGCGACGCAGTAAGAAGGCTGCGCCAGGCTGGAAGACTGATGCGGCGCAGCTTGCTAGTGCAAAGAAAGGCATACGAAAGCTTGCACTCGTTGTGTGCACATGCACGAACAACAGACCTGGATGGCGCATACTATGCAGTCTAGTAGACTGCAGGAGCTGCTGTTGCAGTCTCCAATGCGACCAGATTGTGACCTTTTCAGATTCACTGATTCAATAAATCGACGAAACCAGTTCTGAAGTATACGCCGAATGTGTACAACAAGCATGCAGAGAGAATCGTCGCTGCGGATTGCCATGCAAACGTAAAACGATGGCAAACGACATTGCAGTGTCAACGACGACAGTGCGTCCTCAACCAGCATAGCAGCCTCCCTAGGAGGGCATAGTGAGCATCCTCAGAAGTCCTTGCTTCATTGCCACACTCGAAGTATCCCCTGTGCAGCCGCTGCTCGGCATGGCACGCCTGCCGGCTGGCAGTCGCTGCCGCCAGCACAGCCCGAAGAATTGCGATCAAGTGACAGCACAGGCAGTCTGTCGCCATCACCGCCATCACCGTGTGCACAGTCCGCCAGCTGGGGCAAAAGCCGGCAGGCGCGTTGCCAACCTAGCCGCCGAAGTGCGCTCAGGAGGCGACAACGACGGCGAGCACGTCTCCCTGCTGCGCCAGCTGCCCTGCCTCCACACGCACCGCCGCCACCTTGCCGGTGACTGAAGCAGTGACCGCCACCTCCATCTGCACGCTTGCAGGGGCATACGACTGGAGGATGCACAGCATTTTGGTGGCGCTGATGTTGTGTGCGCTCATCTCTGCGGACGCTGCCGGCTCGAAGCTGAGCCCAGCAGCGGCAGCGATGCCACCAGCAGCTGCCGGACATGTTCGTGAGCCGCGCAGCCCTGCTCTGTTGCAGACCAGGAGGCGTACGAACGATTCAGCTGGGGCCAGGACGAGCTGAGGCCAGGACAGGCATATATATATGGCTTGACCCATAAGGCATCTATGTGGCTGATCTCGCACCTTCATTGCCTCCAGCACCATGAGCTTCTGGCCCGCATTCACCATGTCGCCCACCTGCACAGGGTACAAGCAAGCACATGTACCGCAGCCCAGGTTTCATCGATCCAATGAGCTCATTTGTCGCAAACCTTAAGCAGCACTGGTATCGTGCACGAGCAAATCTGAGCTCTGTCAATTGCAGCCGTCGAAGTAATGAGCTCCACCAGCACAGGTGGATGCGGATGAGCAGTCTTTATGCGCGGGCAAAGATGACCAAGGTGCACAAAGGTGCGCACGGTGCACCTTGATCAACACCTCCCACACGTTGGCGGCGATGGCGGAGGTGACGTCGGTGCCGCCGGGGATGACCTCCGGCCCCTCGGCGGCCTCGGGCTTGGGGCCGCCGCCCGCCGCCGCCTTCTCCGCCAGCCGCGCCAGCGACGCCTCGTCCAGCTCGTTCTGTAACAAGCGCAGCAGACACGGAATATAGTACCAGATCACCTTGGAGTCTCAAGTCTTGGCCTTCTGTATTCTGCGACTGTCATTAAGGTATACCTCTCTGCAATTGCCACGGCCTGACTGATGGCTGCTGTGCGCAGTTCACAAGACAGCACAGCAGCAGCTACACTCCACGCATGACAGCCGCAGCGTTTTGCAAGTGCATTGCACACAACAAAACTTGGTTTTGATTTGCAGAAAGAAACAGCGACAGCAGGTGCACCTGCTGGTAGCGGCCTGCTGCTTTTGTAGATATGCCCCAGCGGCCTGCCGCTCCTCTCGGATGGCCACAGCCTTGATTGCACAATGCAAAGTACTCGTGCATTTGAGTCCTTTGAAAGGCGCACGTGCTTGGCCGCCGCGGCCTGCTGCTTCTTCTGGAATCCGGCCGCCTCGGGCGCCACGTCCGCCACGAACTTGTTGTAGGCGGCCATGTCAACGACAACATGTTGCAGTTGGGGAGAGTTCTTGAAGCCCCACCTGATTGGCGGCGGCCGCCTGCTGCTGCTTGTGGAACTCGGCAGCCTCGGGCGCCACGTCCGCCACGAACTTGTTGTAGGCGGCCATATCGAAGGGCTGCTCGGCCGTCTCCAGCGGCAGCTGCCCCACGGCAAAGGCCGCGCGCTGCACCTCCAGCTCCTCCTCGGACACCTCAAAGAACTTGATCTGCAGGCGAAACGAGTGGATAAGAACAGCTTGCGTTTTTTGTGCAATTGCGGCAGAAGTTTTCATCACGGATCGGAAGGTTGCGAGGGGGCAGCTGGGCGGGCCGATAGCGCGGCAGCCGATGACGACCGGCCCCGGCTTTACATCCCTTGGGCTGGGAGATCATGCCGCTATTCATTTGGACACCAGAAGGGAGGGGTCCGCAGCTGCTCTGCCAGTACCTGGTCGAAGATGCGCAGCAGCCAGGGCGTGGCAGGTGTGAAGGGCGCGGTGCGGCCCCAGGTGTTCCAGATCGGCAGCGTGCGGCCCACCAGCTGGTATCCGCCTGGCGATTCCATGGGGTAGATGCATAGGTACGCACCGCCCAGCCCCACTGCGCCCTGCAGCAATCCATGAGAGGGTTTCCGAACAGACAGCACAAATCTATTGTGCACAGGTCCTGAATCCATGCGCCAGCAGAATTCAAGTGGGGAGCAGCTCGTGAACTCATTCGCAAGCGGCGCAGGCACGCGCCGCCCAGCACTGAGGGGCAAGGACCAGTCCTCTCGTGTGAGTTCAGCAGGCCGAGCAGCGCGCCTCGGGGGTGAAGGTGCGGGCGGGGTTGTACTTGGGCACCACCAGCCGGTGCCGCGGGTCCAGCGGCACCGCGCATGGCGCCCCCAGGTACACGTCTGCAATACAGAGGCGTATAAGAGTCAGGCAGAATGCCGGTCGTGCAATACGCGAAAGGGGTTGGCCTGCCGCAGAGTGGGTCCAGCGGCACCACGCAGAGTGCCCTCACCAGGCACGCGTCTGCAGCAGCAGTGGCACATAGACTCAGTGTCGAAAACTCGCTGGACTTTCAAGAAACTCGCTGGAGCAAACCCCAGTCGCGCAGCCGGCGGCACTGCACGGCGCCTCCAAGAACGCATCTGTATAATAACTCAGAAAGCGTTTCAGTAATTTGAGCTTCTTGCGGACCTAATCTGCTACGACCCGGAAAAATCCTAATGAACAACTGCCCACCTCCCAGGCCCAGCACCATGTACGAAAGCATCCATGACTGCCTTGCGCACGCCTTCTGTTGACCGAAACGGATTCGATGATGCCATTGAACATTTATGAGCATTCAGAAGTCAACAGCCCGCACCGCCGAGGCCCAGCACCATGTAGGAGGCGTCCATGAGCGTCTTGCGCACGTCCTCCGCCCCCTCCAGCCCGTTGTTGGCCGCCGCAAAGTCGATGTTGCTCGGCAGGTATGGCGCATCGTCACGCGCCGACTTCATGTACCTGCGGGAGCGGAACAGGCTGCAAGCTTGGCGATGACCTGGAGGGTAAAGGCTGCAGCAGGAACGCGACTGTCTCCGGATGCAGCTGTTCCAACTTACAGGATTCTGCGTGCCATCTCTATGTGATCCTTCGTGCACCGAAATGGATGTCGACATGACTATCCACCCCTGCAGCGGTCTACCGCTGGACATATGGCCGCATTCACAAGGCAACAATCTGCGAGAGATATACTGGCGAGAGGATCACGCACATGAATCTGCGAATTGCTGGCAGCCGCTCACCTCTGGATGGCGGCCTTGGTCCAGCGTTCGCCAAAGGCGATGGGCAGCCGCAGCACGCGGCTTGGCAGCGACACCGCGTCGCTCGGTGGCAGCCCTGCGTCTGTCGACTGCAGCACCTCCAGCAGCTTCGCCAGCGGCAGCGTGCGGGGCTCGTATTCGACCATGACAGAGCGCACGCCAGGACTCGTCTCCACCAGGCCCGGCACCTGCGTTCGCAAAGTTTGCAGGCTCTTGGCAGTGTGATCTCTGTTTTGCCACTCATCGGTCATGTGTCTTAATTTGCCAGCATTACGGACTCCTAGGCTCGTCTCCACCAGGCCCGGCACCTGCAGTCAGAGAATATGCAGGCTTGTGGAGGCACGATTGCTGCGTCCCTATGAACTTGTTAGTCAGGGATCGTATCCACTACAACAAAGGGCACGCCCGGGCTCGTCTCCACCACGCCTGGCACCCTGCGACGCTGAGTTTTTCCATGGAACATCCACGTCTTCGTGTAACAGACATTTTTTTCACTAGACATCCACTGGCCAGGGATAGCCAGTCTGCAGTAAATCCTCCGGGCTTGCAGGAGGGGCTCCGTGCACGGCGGCATGACATTCTCAGACGAGGTGCAGGATGAGTTCAATGGCTCTGCTGTTTGCCATTTCCCGTCTTCACGGGTTTCTGGTGCGCCCACCTTGGCGTCGGCGAGATGCGCCTGCAGCGCCCACACGCGCACGCGCAGGTTGAGGTCCAGCTTCATGGGCCCATACTCCACCAGCACATAACAATCGCCCGCCAGCCGCACCTGCGGTAGACAAACTTTGCTGTCAAGTTTGATGTCAAGCTGTGAACAGGGGGAGCGTCTTTGGGCTCATTCTCCACCAGCACAAGCCGGTCGCCCACCAGCCGGACCTGCGCGAGGAAGCGCTTTAGCTAGGCAGTCTTTGTTGCAACATTGCTGCAGAGGATAGCGTCTGGATACGCCTCCCTGGGCCTGGCGCTAGGTTACCTTTTGAGATTTGGTATGTTTCAACAAGCACAGAGCAGCAGCGCTGTGAGCAGCGCCTCACCTGCAGACCTGGGTGCCTGTCGGAGGCAGGGACCTGCAGCAGCACCACCTTGGTCTCTGGCAGCCCCTCGCCCGCCGCCGCCTCGTCCACCTGCTCTGACACCATGCGCTGTCAGGGCGCATGGAAACATATAGACGCCAGCAGCAGTCGGTTGCTGCGAAAGGTCTGGCCGGCGGTTTTGTGTACATGGCACAAGGTGAGCTGCACAGCCTGCTGCCAAGCTGTCTCAGCAGCTGTTTCCTGCCCGCTCCAGGCCCGGCACTGCGAACCTGTGACTACTCGAAGCAACATCCCTCGCCGCAGGCTGAGGCGCCTCACCTTGAGCTGCGACTCAGCTTCCGCTGGACTCAGCTTGCCGGCGGCCATGGCGGTCAGCGCCTCCACCTGCGCATCAAGGTGCTGCGGCTCATGTTATAGCCGTAAAGCATATTATGCAGCAAGCAGCTGTGCAGCAAGTGCCCACCTGCGCGTCGGTCTTGATGCGGAGCGCCGCCGCCTCTGCCAGCGTCAGCTCCTTGAAGCGCACGGTGTCGCCCGCCGACACCTGCGGCATCGGTAGGTTCCATTAGATCCGGATCAAAGAATCAGCATATGGCTTACCAAACCCCTGCAACCACCTCCAAAACCAGAAGTAGGCAGGAGCATCGCCTGCCGATCGAGTTGCCTACAACAAATCACTTTGTTACCGAGCTGATGGCTGCAGGCATTAGCCTCAAACTCCAAAGTGAGCACCGCACCTGGCCCATCTTCCACAGCTCGGCGGAGGGGATGGTGGCGGGGCACACAAAGCCGCCCAGGCTCGGACCATCCGGCATGAGCGCCACCTGCAACGGCAGAAAAGTTGGTGAACTTTATTGTTTACCTCATGACAGATTGCTTAGGTGGAACTGCAGAATCGCATCTGCAAGCTTGATTGCGACTTGGGCAATCAACAGCACTGCCGCATTCGTTTCCGACATGCTGCCCAATTTGTCAATAGACTCCTGTCAGTACACTCTCGAGATGCAAGGAGGCGTACTGGCATGTTGCCGGTGAAGTTGATACTGCCGAGCGCGTACACGTGGTCGTGCACATTGGAGGGGTGGCTGCCGCCCTCGCCGCCGTCGGTGCGCGCCCATTTGGGCGCCGGCCCCTCCAGCCGCACGCCCAGCCGGTTCCTGTGCCATGACAGCAATGTAGTTTAGAGCTACAACCCATACTGGACTTTAGAGGCGCCGGCCGCACCCCCAGCCGGTTGCTGCGTCATTTACAGCATTGCAGCTCAGCACCAGAAGCAAACAGGCGTTGCACAGCTGATGTCAATATCTGATCATCCTCAAATTTGTATTGGCAAGACCTTGCAGCCGCCTGCCAGCATATGACACAATGCATGAGTGTCAAGTGAAAGCTGTCTGTCGGTGCTTGGAAGATTGAACCAGGTACAGACAGGCCCTCGGGAAACTCACGAGTTGTAGTGCACGGAGTAGGGGCTGCTGTACAGGGTGGTGATGTCCTCCGGCGTGAAGTAGTCGGGCGCCGCGTTGGGCCCCGGCAGCACGCCGATGCTCCACTGGCCCGCCTTTGGCGCCGAGCAGGAATGAATAGGTAGCAGCAAAGCAAGCACACACAAATGTGAAGGAGCACCGTCTGCAATGACCATCGTGCAGCAATGTTCTTCAGCAGGATCCTTCGTCAGCAAACGTTATGCGGGTTTGTAATCGGCTTTTTCGGGCCGAAACGCCATTGGGGGTTGATGATAGCTGGGAATGTGAGTTCAGACACCGTGTCTGTACAGCATCCACTGGGACGCATCTGACCCACCGCCCACAAATGAATTTTCGCACCTTGGAGGCCGGGAAGGATGGGCGCCACGAGGCGGGCACCTCGGCGCCTGGCTTGGGGCGGCCGTCCGCGATGCCCAGCGGCAGGTAGTCGCCCGCCTTGAGCGGGCGGCCCTGCAGTGACAATCGTTACCATTCTTCAAGGATGTTTCGCAGATCTTGCGGCTTCGTGGAATGCCCAGCGGCAGGTAGTCGCCCGCCCTGAGCGGGCGGCCCTGCAGTGACAATCGCCAGCATTCTTCAAGGTTGTTTTGCATAACCTGTTGCCTTGTGGAATGTTCCAGCAGCGTTGAGCGTTTTATCAGGTGCAGCAGCAGACCTTGCGCCAGCACAAGCGGCTCAGCCTGCCACTGTGTGCTCTGGCCAGTCGTCACAGCACACTGTGGACAGCTGAGCTCGTTCCACAAGTAGGAGTAGGTATCTCTGTCATTTTTGGGTCCCCGTGATCCCTTGCCTGCACGCCGCCGAGGGCGCCGCCAGGGAAGGTGGCGCGGCTGCCCAGATACACCGGCACGTCCAGCCCGCCGCTCACCGCCAGGTAGCCGCGGGCACCGCCGCTGCCGTTGGCCTGCACATCACAGCGAATGATGATGACGTCGTTTGGTTCACGCACTGAGGTCTGCAGAAGCCGGCCGCCGCCCAATGCCAGGTAGCTCCGCGCCCCTGTTCTGTTGGGACAAAGAAACACACAGGAGTCGTGGATCATGCAAGCAGCTTGACATTATTACACAAGCCGTCTTCCACTGCCAGACACGTGCACAGCTGCCGTCGCTGTCGGCTCAAGCAGTTTCCGGCGCAACAAGCTGAGCTCAAATTTGCGATATGCAATGGGGTTGTTGAGCAGAGCTCACCGAGCCTATGGTGAGCACAGTACCAGCCGCGACTGCAAAGCTGGTCCAGCAGGGCACAGGCGAGCCATCCAGCTGGGCGCCAAATTCCGCGCCTGTCAGCGCCACCACTGCCTCCGCGTGGAACTTGAGCGTCGGGCCTGCATGGTTGGGCGGATAAGCTCAGCATCGGTTGTGACATGCAAAACCAACCGAAAATCTACTAGTCCTCGGAAAAGATGCGTAGGTAGGTACACTTACGGATCGACCCTCACTCCACAATCGAAACCAGTTGACCTCAGAGCGCGGCTGCTGGATGTAAGCCACGGGATGTCCTAACCTGGTGGCCGGAAAGCAAGAGTGACGGGCACCTAATCCAAACTGCACCTGCGATGGCAAACTCCAGGCCGGCAGCGTCGGGCGCGTTGCCGACGAGGGCGTTGGCAAAGCGGAAGGCGCGCGCGTCCATGGGGCCGCTGGGCGGCACGCCCACGCTCCACAGCTTCACGCGGCCCGGCCAGTCCTTCACAGCGAAATGGAAAGGTTCAGGGCGAGCGGTCGTAAACATTCAAGATGAAACAGGAGCTGTGTCGCCAGAACAGAGCTCCTCGTCGAGACAGCCTGCACGCGCGCCAGGTGGTGCAAGACCAGAAGTGCCATATGCAACGCAGATCCACATCCCAGAAGTGCCATATGCAACGCAGATCCACATCCCTGAAAACGAGCTTTTGCGCAAATGTGACGGGGTGGCGACCTCAAAGGTAGGTGATGAAGCTGCTCTGCACCTGCACGGTGGTGTTCATGCCGGGGGCGACGACCTCTGCGGCATGCGGTGCAAATGCGAAGTCCGCGAGGAAGGCGGTGGTGGTCTTTCCGTCCGCAAAGCCCTGGCTGGCGGCGATCGTCTTGCACAGCTCCAGGTTGTTGGGGATGCCCTTGAGCTGCGATTCAGGAGGCGCGACAGAGATCAGCAATCGACGTTGTGCCAAGACGATACTGTTGAAGAAGTACTTCAAGCTGTGGAGCTGGGGCAGATGCGCAGCAATGAGGGGCCGAATTTATGCACCTGGCAAACATATCAGCAGATGCTGGCAGCAGCACTTCATTCTCTGTTACGAGAACAGCATCTGACATTCGTATGTTCGACCACCTGGGTGGCGGCGAGCGCCTCCTGCAGCTTCTTGATGGCGGCGGGCCGGTCGGGCGCAAACACCATGAGCTTGGCCAGCAGGCTGTCGTAGAAGGGCGTGACCTCGGAGCCCGTCTCGATCCAGGTGTCCACGCGCACGCCCTCCATGTCCGGCCATGTCACCTCTCCCAGCGTGCCTGAATATATCACCAAGCGTCACATCAAAGTGTTATGTGCAAGACGTCTCTGAACAGCTTCCTGAGTCGCTGATGTCCACGTGCATGCCCTCCACGTGCATGCCCTCCATGACCCCACACATCTGACTCTGCCCAGCCTACATGCAGCAACGCACACGTTGGCAGCCAGATGTGCTATGTTGTTTCCGAGCTTCGTATGTCATTGCTTTGCTTCTTGGATACTCTACCTGGTCTACCCAGGGTTGAATGGCGGCGGCTGTGATGCGGCACAGTCTGATCAGCGTGCACCTGTCCAATACAGCAGCCAAGCACAGGGGCGCACACCTGAGGAGGGCGTAAAACCGGCGGTGGGGTTCTCGGCGTTGATGCGGACCTCGATGGCGGAGCCCCGGTTGTCAAAGCTGTACTGCTTCAGGTCTGGCGGCGTCAGCCCCGGCACCTGCGCAGCGCGCGATGCTTCTTGGAAACTGGGTACACGTAGCATAGTCAAGCTGAACGTGACATGCGATTGACCACGTTCGCTGAGCCTGCCGTCATATTAAAACAGCAGCAGCGATCACCCGCCTTGAAAGCGAAAGAAAATACCTGCAGCCGCAGCATCCACTGCACCAGGTCCTGGCGGGAGACGTACTCCGTGATCCCGTGCTCCACCTGCAGCCGTGTGTTCACCTGCGGCGCAGCGGCTAAGCCCGAATTGGATGCATGATTGACGCGTTGTAACAAAACACATCACCAGAGCTGTGACCGCATGCAGACCAAGAGGTGCGCTGCGCGTAGTTCAATTTCGCGTTTTCAGTGAAATGTAGACTCCCGAGTGCTTGCCACTGCAGACGCTGACATGAGCTCCGCAGCAGCCGCACTGCAGCAGAGACGACTTGTGCTGACCAAGATGTCCAGAATAAATGGCATCATGAGCCTCATACAGGACAGACCCTTTGAGGTTCTCGTCGTTCGGAACGACGACTGCCCCCTCCCTGAGCCAGTAGCCCCCATATCGGATGAGCCCACGCTGTTTTCTGGGTCAGAAAAGAACGGGTCATGCAGGCATTGTAGGAACCAGCTGTGCACCTCCAGGAAGTAGAACTCGCCAGTGTCGTCGTCCACCAGGAACTCGACAGTGCCCGCGGAGCGGTACTTGGTGTGCTCCCCCAGCCGCACCTGCATGTGCATGGCGCACGACCTCTCGAAATCTTCCTACATTGTGTGAACCTACTCTGGGCTGCGGACTTTGGGGCTGGTTCTCGCGATGCAAGATGGCTGACACAACGTGCATGATGGTGCGAAATGGCTGTGACTGCGGGCAGGCAGGGTGTAGACTTGAGGGACGAGCCCACCGCGGCAGCAGAGGTGATGGCCTCAACGGGTTTTCGTCAGCTGCATACATTTGCTAGACACCCGGAAGTTCCTTTGAAACAAAGGATCAATCCGCAGTGCAACTATTGCAGGCTGTTCCCACCGCGGCGGAGGTGATGGCCTCGCGGCACTTGGGCGTGGAGTTCAGCAGACACAAACTTTCCTCGAATCCTCAACCCCTTCTGCAAGATCTTCATCCACAATGTTCACAGCCCAGATGCACCGCGGCGGAGGTGTTGGCCCCGCGGAACTTGGGCGTGGAGTGGGGCAGACAGCTGCCCTCCTACTGAAACCAGCACATCTTCATTATAATATGTCCTCCATATGGAATCGTGACCCAGGAATGCACCGCGGCGGAGGTGATGGCCTGACGGAACTTGGGCGTGGAGCAGGGCGATGGCGTTTCCTCCACGACCTTCTGGTGGCGCCGCTGGATGGAGCACTCGCGCTCGCCCAGGTGGACCACAGTCCCCGCGCCATCCCCGAAGATTTGCACCTCGATGTGCCGCGCGTGCAGCACATACTTCTCGAGGAACACGCCTGCCGGCATATTTCCAGGGTGCGTTTTCAGCTGTAGACTAGGGCATAGACTAGGGCATATGCGTGCAGGTCATCGGATGCAGGACAGCTTGTGCAGACGGGTCATTTCGAAAGCGCTGCCAGACGGTGAGGCGCTGCCGGTCAATTGGGTGCCTGCAGGACAAGCAGGCTGGCACATTCCGAGCGTGCACCTCGACGTCTGACAACAGAGAAAATCAAGGTTCGTAGTATCGAAGGCTGTCCACCGTTTTAGTAGAAAATTGTGCGATGCGCTTACCTGAGTCGCCAAAGTTGGCCTGGCCTTGGCGGGCGGCCACCGCAAACTGGTTCACTACCTCCTCGTGCGAGGTGCAGATGTAGATGCCGATGCCGCCGCCGCCGCCAGTGGCCTTGAGCAGCACTGGGTAGCCGATACCATCGGCCAGCTGCCCCGCCTCCTCGGCCGAAGTCAGCAGGCCGCTGCCCGGCAGTACCGGCACCTGTCGGAGACGCAGAAGGGCATTTGAGCTCCTGTGGCAGACCACCAAGTGGGATGGCGCTGTATTTCCAAGACGCTTAGTGGCCGCGCCTCCTCCGCCGACGCCAGCAGCCCGCTGTCCAGCAGCACCGGCTTCCGTGGGACATGCACAAGGAGGCATTCGCTCCTGTTCTGCTCCTGTGGCAGTGGACCAGATAGGACAGCAGCGCGTGTTGGCAAGGTGCATGGTCAACATGCCGCAGCTGCCGGCCTGCTCTTCCAAACTGCGCAGCAGATGTACCCTCGAGGTGCTGTTCTGTGTTCTGACAGCGCATCTGATTACGCTGCTGCTGACGATCTGCCCCTTGAAAGGAAAAAGTAACTGCGCACCTTGGCGTCCTCGGCGATGGCACGCGCCGTGTGCTTGAGGCTGAACTGCTCCATGGTGGCCGTCGTCGGGCCCAGGAAGGCGATCCCCGCCGCCTCCACTGCCGTCGCAAACTCAATGTTCTCCGACAGGAAGCCATACCTGCGACGCCGGAGCAGGATTGAGAACTCAGCACAGCCTGCTGCATTCTGGCCCAGCTGGAAAGCTGCTTCTGCCTGCCGGCAGTAGGGCTCTGCACACACGAGCGCGTGCTGCGAAATGCAGTTCTGGCGAAATTCAAGAGACTGTGCAGCGCGCCACCCACCACCAGGTCGGGTGTGACCAGCGGAGCGGAAAGATTGCAGGTTGTAATGAAACACAACGCATGTGCAGGGACGAGGAAGAAAAAAGCGCACCCAGGGTGCACGGCCACGACGCCCTGCTCCTTGGCGACGGACACCAGCTTCTCGACGCTGGTATACGCCCGCTTATCACTGCCCAGGCACACCTGCGCAGAGTGGCGTTACATGAACTGACGTCTTGCGCAGCTCCATCTCATGAAGGGCGCGGCAGGCGGCAGTCAATTTGGCTGACATCGGCCCTGAAGTGCATGTGCCAGCTGAACCTGTGGAGTATTAAAATCTGGTCGTGCACAGCAACTGCAGCGTTCTGATGCGTAGACTGCTAGGGTTTGCAGAACATGGCACAATCCTCCCCCAGCCGCACCTTCTCCTCGGTGCCAAGAACATGGAGGGAGAGCGCATCCGCCTCCGTGTACACGATGACCGGCGTGTAGCTCAGCGCCGTGACCGCGCGCGTCACGCGGCACGCGATCTCACCGCGGTTGGCGATCAGCACCTTTGTGCCTGCACACACAGCAGCAGGCGGGCGTCAACGGTGGCGCTCTGGGCCGTTGCCGCAGCGGCAATTTCGGCGCGCAGAACTGGTCCAGACCCTGTGCCAGGTTGTACAGCTTGGGTGCCAGGCACCTCGTATCCTGGCTCTAGATCCATGAGCAACCGCGTTCGGCCACCAATGATGCTCGGGGCGGTTTTGAAGCTGCCCCCGCGTGGTCAGGACAGCAACGCATCATGACAATAACAGCGTGTGCCTTGGCAGGCTATACTGAATGTGGTTTTCAAGCTGAACTGCTGCTGACAGCTGCCAGTGTGCAGCCACAATTGCCAGCAAGCTGCCTGCCAGCTCGCTTGCATTCGCCCGATTGTGGCCGAAGTCGCATGCGGAGCAGGCAAATGCCTGTCAAGGCCCTTCAGTCGGAATCAGACCCACCTGTAGTCATGGCTGCGCCTCCACGTCGGCGATGCAGCCCGTCCTGCAAGCACACAGGCCTTGCAGTGTGTGGGCACTGCAATCTCAGACCTAACCTTTCCTGATAAATATCGCCGTTGAGCCTGGCACTTGCACCCCATGGTGCTCTACTGCCAGCTCTCGCTTCTCGCCAGATAAAAGAGCTGCAACAATCATCTGCCCCGAGGTCTGCTTTCACGTGGACCTGCAGGCCTCATGTGATCAAAAGCGCGAGCGGACTATCCGAGACTCTGGTTCCTTCCTTCTCTTTTACAATCGTTGTCGTTGCGACTCATGCACAGTTCCTTCATCTCGCTGGGGACAAGCTGCTGCTGACGTCAACAGCCCTAACAGCCTCGCCACCAAGTGGAGCTCGGCGACTTAGGCCCCGGGGCCGGCAAGGAGAATAGATGGAAGGTACACCAACCGCTTATGACGGTGGGCAGGTCCCGATCGCAGTGTGAGCGACCACGTACCTCTCGAACGTCGGCACGTAGTAAGGGACCCACCCTGCTGGACGAGGAGGACGAGCCGCTGAAGCTGCTGCCTCTACTGCGGCTTTAGAGGCGAACGTACAATCCTTTCAACCCGAAAACCGCTCAGAGCTGCGCCTTGTGCCGTCGCTAGCGCCCATTAGTGAAGGAGAGCATCGATCTTACATCTGAGAGAACCGAACAACTATGGATAGATTCCCCGAGTCATTTCCTGTCCTGGCCGTGTTGTCTCGATGATCCACTTCTCCTTTGCGCTGGTCGATCAGTCTCGCGATCGAAGCACTGCGACGGCGCTGAAGTCCTCGACAATCCTCTACACACCCGCAAGCACACCAAGGTGCGACTCGTCCACTTTGATCGACTCTGGTTAAACACTTCAGGCCGACGCTCCCTGCTTGCCTCTCGCAGCCGAGTGCTGCCTTCTTGGCCACAATACAATCAACATACACTGCATTACAGTCCAGATAGCAGCCAATCAGGCAAACAAACGTTTGCCTCGTTGCAACCACCGTACACGCCTAGACGCTGGCAGCCGCCGATTCACGGCCAGGGGTGCCGCAGTCCAGCTCAACTCTTGACGGCCTTTCCGTCGTTGATGAACCGTTCAGCCAGCGTGGTGCTCGTTAGGCTTGCACCCGTTCACTTTTGGGCCTCACACCAGGGTTTGCTGCTGGTCCGACGCTGCGATGCGGCACGACTCTTTCTTTGCAGTGCAACCAGCCCATGCATGCCAGGCGTACATATGATAGAGGCCGATCCTGGCAGCTGTCTGCAGCTGGGGCAACTCCGTGGGCAGCTGGTTTGCACTGTGCGCTGTTGGCCAGCTGCGGCTGCGTTCTCGCCTCCACAGTGCCGCGGCCGACGATCGGCTGGCATGGATGCTTGAATCACTTCATTTGTATCCTATTGCGGCATTCATTCGCTGCTGAAAGCGCAGGAAACAGGTTTCCCCTTGGTCGGCAACTCACGTGGGGCCCATGCGCAACCCATGTGCTGTACGTTGTGCTGGGAACAGCAGTAAATGATACAGAATCACCTGCATCATGATCTAGACGGCCAAACGGTGGCTCTGTTGTGGCGCTGGCGCGTTCCTTGTCCTTCTGTCGCTCTCTCTTCTGCACTCGATCCCCTCGATGCCCTCCCACCTTTGCGACGGAAGGCGATGCAAGGGGACACAGGGAATATCATTCAGTGCTGAAGTAGACATGGTAGCTTTTCTGATCCGGTGAGGCGTGCTGCGGCCGTTCCCATACCTGCGAGCTGTGCAATTTCATCGGAGGATCAAGTCTTCAAGCACAAGGACCCTGTGCTTTGCAGGTGCTGATCGGGCCCGCAGACGTCTGCCACCATGCCCGTCGGCGAGCTGAACGCCTTCGGCATCACGAAATATGACAACTTCACTTCATTTTTCGGCGGTCACCCCGTCATGAGCCGTGCGCGCCTCTCCTGTCACTCTGCCCCCATGCACCCTGCCTCCATGCTCTACGTGTATTGGCCTTATGCACCTTTTGCTAAGCCTGAATGCGCGGCCCTGCAGCAGCACCGATGCCTGATCGACGGATTTGCTGTTTGCTCTACTGCTGAAACTCTGCATGCTGCGCGCAGAGGCCTATGGCTACGGCATCGTTGTTGGCTTCGGCCTCTTCTTCTCCCTGTTCACCTCCCTCATCGTCTTCCTCGACTACAGGTTCGCAGCCTGTCCGCATGCCTGGCCCTCTCTCTGCGCGGTGCAGCACTCGTCCGCGGCACTGCGTCTGCCATGCCAGCACCTGGCCTTCTACCTTGCACAAATGGCATGTGCTCTAACAGCGCCCTAATACACGTTTGGCGCAACGACAGGTTTGGCGGCACGCGCACTACCAGCGAGCAGTTCAACTGCGCCGGGCGCACCATCAAGACCGGCCTGATCGCCGTCGACATCGTGTCGCACTGGACCTGGGCCGCCACCCTGCTGCAGTCTTCCAACGTCGCCTGGCAGTACGGCGTCTCCGGCCCCTTCTGGTGCGCCCTCGTTGCCTACTTGTCTGTGCTGGCTTTGCCTCGCTGCCGCTGCCGCCTGCTTCCAATATTTTGTGGCTGTGCTTTCTCTCACGGAACATGCCCGTGAACAGAGCTTGACCTTTGAATTTGCGTGTTTTGCTGTCGCAGGTATGCGTCGGGCGCCACCGTGCAGATCATTCTGTTCGGTATCCTCGCCGTCGAGGTCAAGCGCAAGGCTCCCAAGGCTCACACCATCCTTGAGTGCGCCCCTCCTCTGCCAGTGCATGCCTAGGATTTGGGGCATTTGTGCTTCTCTGGAGTCTCGGTCTCCAGGCGCAGCTCTATTCCTACTGTTGCAATGTTCTGTGTGATCCCGCGGAGTGCGTTTGCTCTGAAAATATTGAATCTCATCCTCACGTGTGCTCGTTTTGGTGCAGGATCGTGCGCGCGCGGTGGGGAACCGGTGAGACGACTGACTGCATGAATTGTACATCTGTGCATGTCATCTTGCGTTTTGCGGTGTTGCACGACATTCCCGGCCGATGGCGCTGGCGCACTTCAACTTGCATCTGAGCATGTCTGCCTGCTAAGCTGTCAGCATCGTACTGATACAAGTTGTGTGACGCTATTCTAGCGGCCCATATCACCTTCCTCTTCTTCTGCTTCCTGACGAACATCATCGTAACGGGTAGGTACCCCGAGTCCGGTCTGCGTGTCGGCATTTGCATTAAATATCCGTTTTTCGACTTTGTTTGCCTATAGTACATGTCGTTTCATTGTGTATCTCAGCTCGTATGTCTCCTCTTTCCTCTGCAAATGCGTGCAAGCTGCTCAAGACATGAAAAACCCTGCGTGCTCGCTTCCTGCAGGCATGCTGCTGCTGGGCGGGTCCGCCGTCATCCACGCTCTGACCGGCATGAACATCTACGCGGCTGCCTTCCTCATCCCGATCGGCATCATCATGTACACCGCGCTGGGCGGCCTCAAGGTATGGCCCAGACCTGCCTGCCTGTGATTGTCCTTTACCTCCTGCCAGCAAGCGTGCGCACAGCCTTCCAGAATGCGCTACACCCTTGTGCTGCAATGCCGGAGCATGATTAAATGATATCTGACGGCTTCTCCCATGTCGCGCTTCAGGCCACCTTCATGTCCAGCTACGTCCACACCGTCTACATCTACGTGGTGCTGTGCCTGTTCACCATCATGGTGTACGCCACCTCGCCTGACCTGGGCTCGCCCGGCAAGGTGCGCACTGCACAAGCGCCGCTCAGACTTGCTCCACAGCTTCTTCACATTCACACATTGCCTGTGCCGTCTACTATGGAAAGCAACACTGGTTTTGCTTTGTTCTTATTTGCTTTGTTCGCAGAAACAACCTGCCATGGGCATTCACCTGCAGGTGTGGGACAATCTGCATGCGTTGGCGGCCATCAACCCGGTGCCTAACAACCTGAACGGCGAGTACCTCACCATGTTCAGCCGGGTGCGCGCCAGCAGCTTGCTTACAAACCGATCTGATACAATACTGTATGCCATGCCGGCAACGCAGACACTCCTGGTGCATGTCGCTGACAGTGTTCCTGCTTGCCTCGACCTGCAGGGCGGCCTCATTTTCGGCATCATCAACCTGGTGGGCAACTTCGGCACCGTGTTCGTGGACCAGGCCTACTGGCAGTCCGCCATCGCCGCCAAGCCCTCCGCCTCGCACAAGGGCTACATCCTGGGTACACACTCCCGCCCTTTTGCGATTGCATACGACAACAATTCACATGTCACGCAAAATTGGCAGCACACATGCCAATGTCACCCCGCATCCGCATGCTGTGTGCCCACCTTGCCGCTGACTCCTGCACTCGGTTATGTGCGTCCCAAAAAGCGCAATCCAAGTGTCTGATCAGCAGCAAGACTCCACGTGCAGGCGGCATCCTCTGGTTCTGCATCCCCTTCACGCTGGCCACCTGCCTGGGCCTCGCTTCGCGCGCCCTGGACCTGCCGCTCACCGCCGCCGAGGCCGGCGAGGGGCTCGTCCCGCCTGCCGCCGCGACCTACCTGCTGGGCAAGGGCGGCGCCATCCTCATTATCCTCATGCTCTTCATGGCCGTCACCAGCTCCGGTGCGTTCTGCATGACTCCTGTTTGCCGAACAATAGTTGCGCACAACGACACCTGTACCACAAGGGCAGCCTCGCTGCTGGAAACGTCAACCATTGCTGCATGCGCATCAGGCCTCTCTGCAGCTGGCGTGCGTTCTTTCCAGTTCCCGTTCCTTTTCAGCTTTTGTATCCTCTTCTGACCTCTATGTGACTCCACACCCCGCAGGCTCCGCCGAGCTGATTGCGGTGTCGTCGCTGTTCACCTACGACGTGTACCGCACCTACATCAAGCCTGCCGCCTCCCCCAAGGAGACCATCACCGTGTCGCGCATCTGCGTCTGCGTCTTCGGCTGCCTCATGGGCATACTGGCGGTGCTGCTAAACGTGGCCAAGGTGTCGCTCGGCTGGGTGTACCTCGCTATGGTGCGCCCTGCCTCCACTTGTGCTGCGTATGTCCACCTGAATGCCCCCAGCGGCCCTGTGTTTTCCTCATTTGTGGTCTTGCACTTTTTCCTGCACGCCGCGGTCCGGCAAACATACAACATTTTGTTGCCTGCTAGCACTGGTCTGCATTCCCAGCTGCAGTCATTACCGCTGCCGCCGTCCACACTCCTGGTGCCGAACTTTTCTGTTGAATTTCCCAAGGCCAACTTTCAATTTCTCTGTGCCCTGCAGGGCGTGCTCATCGGTTCGGCGGTGTTCCCCATTGCTGCCTGTCTGATGTGGTCCAAGTGCAGCAAGTACGGCGCCATCGCCGGCGCCTTCATCGGCCAGTGGTCCGGCCTCTGCTTCTGGCTCGTCTGGGCCAAGGTTCGCTGCCTTCCTCTATCCCCATTCGGAGCAGCAGCAATCTCTTTTGGGTATTCGCTGACCCAGCCTGCAAACAGCCACGCCCTGCCCTGCAATGCTGCGTTCCGTCCAACGGCATGGACAGCTCCAAGCAGGTCCATCGTGGCGACAGTGCTGCCGCATCAGATGAAGCGCAATGCTGATTTCCGGTCGCAGGTCGGCTACGGCGCGATCAGCCTGACGACGACTGGCTACAACTACCCGATGCTGGCGGGCAACCTGGCCTCCATCCTCATCTCTATGTTCGTCTGCATCACTGTATCCCTCATCCGTCCCGACAACTTCGACTGGGAGGCGACGCGCAACCTGAAGATGGTTGAGGAGGAGTCCACCGGTGCGGCTCCTTTCCCTGAAAACCCTAAGCCCCCAACACTAGCTACTCAACCAGATGATTATCACACCTGCTCACGTAGCTGCTGCTGCCTCCTGCTGCCTGTGGTGCCCGGGTCTCCAGTATCATTTGCGTAACAGCAGGGCGTTAATGCAGGCTGCGGTGTTGCAGTAAGGAAACAGCCTTCCCCTTTCTGCGTGTTGAGCACTTCCCGATTAATTGTGGCGCAGGCATCACGGAGGAGGGGGAGGACAGCGCGGCGGCCATGGAGAACGCGCAAAAGTGATTCCGATCAACAAATGCTTCTCTGCTCGTATTCTAAGACGCTTTTACAACCACGCTTTCTGCCTTGCAGGCATCACAGAGGAGGGCGAGGACAGCGCGGCGGCCATGGAGAATGCGTACAAGTGGATCCTGCGCTGGGGCGTTGGCCTGGCCATCCTGCTGTTCATCCTGTGGCCACTGCTGGCGCTGCCCGCGAAGGTCTTCAGCAAGGGCTACTTCACCTTCTGTGCGCTCCACTTCCCACGACTTTTCCCTGCCCCACGGCTTGTTCCTGCCTGTCCCGCTGCCATATGTCTTGCTCTCTTTTTCTGGCCCGATTTCCTGCTGCTTTCGGTCTGTCGATTTCTACTCCTATTTTCGTTATTCACGCGCTTTGCTGGCGCTGCCGCGCCGCATGGTGGACATCTGTGCTGACGAGTACTGCTGATCCTTGGCACAGGGGTGGTCATCAGCATGACGTGGGGCTTCGTGGCGACCATCGTCTCTACGGTTCTGCCGGTGAGTGCTGCTGTATGTTTTGTAGAATACGCCTTCCCCGCCGCAGCCGCGCGACAGTCCATTGTTCCCACCGCCCTTGCTGATATCCACACCCGCCACTGGCCCGACTGACTTTCTCACTACGATCTGCAGCATTGTTTCGTTAGCTCAAATGATGCGACATCACTTTGATCCCGCTGCTTTCTGCAGATCTGGGAGGCGCGGAAGCACCTGTGGATGACCATCCGCAACACGCTCACCGGCAACATCCCCGTCTCGGCAGACCTCTCCAAGCACGCCGGGTGCGCTGCCGACTCAGCTCTGAACCCTCATGCGCCTGTGCAGTGCTGCTGACCGAGTTGTCGCTGTTTAAGACTGCCAGGCCCGCACAGCCAGCGATTCATGCTGCCTTCGAAGTTGCAGTAGCCGTACCTCGATGTCAGGGCCAGTATGGACTGCTACTGCCGACTTTGAGAAGACTGCTCTACTTGTCTTTCTTCCGCCCCTCCCCAATCTCACGTTTTCCCTTGGCTATAACACCTTTCCACGCCTCCGTTGCAGGGACTTCTTTGGCGACAAGGCGGACCACCCCTCCAAGCACGGCAACCCCTACCTGGTGGAGGAGGAGGCCGCCAAGCGAAAGGCGGAGGAGATCGAACAGGCCACGCTGTCCAACAAGGTCTGAAGACGGCAATAGTCAGTCGGTAACAGCGGTTCACTGCCGGCCACCTGGACAGCTACAGCCGCAGCGCAACCGCGGTAAGCAGCGGCTTTTGCGCTGCGCTGGCGGCGCAAGTCCCTGCCGGCGCCAGTCGGGGCGCAGTGTCCCGCCAGAAATGGTGGGGGTTCATGTCAGGCAATATTTCTGCGGCAATGCCACCGGCGGCATTGCGGTGTGGCTGTCTTATAGCTGCATTGAAGTTCGTTGGCCCAGGTTACAGAACATCGGGCGAGCGGCATCTGAGGGGGATGTCGTGAATTGTTTAGAATACCTATGTATTGCATGCCTGTTTTTGTACCTGAGAGTTTGCGGCTGGTCCTGCGAGGTTTCAATTGGTGAGTTATGATGTCTTTTAAACTCTCAAGATTCAGGTGTTGGAGTCTCGTACCTAGACCTGGAGTCTGCATCACGTGCGCAGCACTTTCAAACATCTGGTGTAGACACACGAATTGCTACTCAACCAGCCAAATGGGTCCAGCTGGACAAGCTGCAGCCCACATACTCCTACATCCTGCCGCTGTTGAGATTTTGGGGCCACCGCTCCACAACCCCCGCCTGCCTTCGTCTGTGCATGCATGATCGATTGGCAACGTCAACAGACAGCATACCTGTGTCGTCCTGCTACATGATTGCTGTTACTCATCGATGCGCTTCTGCTTAAACTGGCGCAAATCATTTGCAGACCTTGCGGTCCATCTTGCTGCCACTCTGTCACGCCTGGTCTTCGTGCAGCACACTGCAGTCAGCTGACAGGCTGCTTCCTTCAGCCCTGCGTTAAAAAAACATGCCTCTGGCGCTTTCATGGAAGGCAAGTTCGTGTAACACCATCATCTGTAAGACACGCGGTCTCGCATGAGCTGTACACAGCACCTGGGGCAACGCCTGAGTCAGCGGGCACATTGGGCGCTGGCGGGCACTTGCAATCTCATCTGGCGCGGCGGCAACAGTGCGCTGTGGCCGCTTCGCACCAGACTGCCTTGGCGCAGTGCCGCGACGGTCCTTTGGTGTTGAAGCTCCAGCCATCTCTGGCTGCCTGTGCACAGCCGGATTGCTGGCGGCTGGCTTGTGAGTCAGTTGTGAGCTGGGCGCCGCTCCGCCTTCCTGCTGCGACCATCGTAGATTTATATTGCGGCGACTGCTACCCAAAATAAGTCCAGATGATGTACAACAACATCGAGAACTAGGCACCACAGCACGGCGCACCAGAATCGCCTTTGAAGTTTGCAATGGCTGCATCAACTCCGCTTGGCTCAGGCGGCGCAGCGGCAGCGGCAGATGCTGCTGGAGATGCAGCGTCGCCTGTGTCCGCTCCAGCAGCAGGCGCAGCTGCCGAAGGCAGACTGGCGTCCCCTGCATCAGACGCAGCCGCAAGCAGCCGTTTGCTCTCAGTGGCACTGTGATTGGGCTGGCTGGCTGCCGTGGGATGGGGCCTCAGCCTCAGTAGCAGCATCTGCGCGGCGCTGACATCCGTGCTGGCGGCAGTGCCCACGGACACGCGTGTAGACCTTGCCGCTGAAGGGGCGGGGAGCTGGAGAGCGCTGTGCCGCAACAGGCATGCCAGCCTGCCTTGCGGCGTTCTGGATGCGTTGCGGCTGCTTCCGAAGACGGCGGCAGCCGTCTTCGGAAGCCGGCTGCTCGTCACGCTGGCGCTTGCCGCCCACACCGCACAGGGGCTGCGCGCTACCGCCTGTCACCGTCGCCCTGGCTGCAAATGAGGAGCCCCTGCCCTGCTGCCCTGCCCCAAGCATGCCAGCCCCCTCTGTGGCTGGCAGCTGCAGCCGTCTACCGTCTTCCGCCTCCACGAGAACCTCGCCCTCCTAGTAGCGGGCGTGCGCTTGCAGAATGTGTGGTCAACCAGATTCTTTCTTGCTGATGATGAGAAAAATGTTATGTTCTCAGCGCTGGTTGGCTTGCTGCTGACTGAATGCACAGCTGGCCTAGAGCCAAGTTGTTTAGTCGCGTGAAGCAGGCACATGTGCTCGTGGTCGTGAAAGCTTTCCTGTAAGCTTGTAGCAATGAACACACAAGAAATAATTGGCTAGGGACCTGACCACGAGCGGCGGAGCCGAGCAGGTCAGCTCTTGAGGCGCGACAGCTGCCCTGACATGCTCCGCAGCGGCAGCAGAGCGCGCGCTGCATCAGCCGGAAGCTTCAGCGAGCCATTGCGCAGCTGCATCGTGTGCCCTTCATCTGCACCAGGACCGGTTGTCTGCGAGCTGCATCCCCGTCTCCACCGCCGCCGCTGCTGACCGCCTCGCTCACGTGCACAGCCGCCAGCTGCAACACAGAACTGCTCAGCGGGGCAGGCCAGCCGTCGCTGTTGCCATGCGCTGCTGCTGGCTGGGCAGCATTGCTGCGGCCACCAGGACAGGCCAGGCTGCCGCCACTGAGGCTGCCAGCGCGGCTGCTGCTGCGCTGGAAGGCACCGAAGGTTTGCGCCGTGTCAGCCTGTCGCCACTCCTCGTGGCAGCGCTCTCGCTGCCCCTTTAGATACAGCAGTCACTGCTGATGCGCGTGTTGCCAGACGATGTAGCAGTGCAGTCGCGGTCTGCGCCACTGCCAGGGGGCTCTGCCGAACCGGTGCTCATCGACTCCAACACATATATTGAGTGCCGCTCGCTGCTGTACACGTCGCAGAAGCGCAGGCCTGCAGCTGGCTCAGTCTCGTGCACAGATGCCTGGTCGTAAACAGCTGCATCAGCTGCAGCGTGTGATGTGGCAACAGCTGCGGCGCCAGGCGCAGCCGCAGTCGTCTGCAAGTTGCGCGCCGGTGATGGTCGCCTTCGTGTGGGCATGGCCAGCAGCTGCTGCAGCTGGCTGAACTGCCATGCCGCATCCGAGATCCTGCAGCTCTTGTTGAGCAGCTCCTGTTGCTGTTCTGTCACTGCTGCCTTTTTCTGCGCCAATCTCTGGCCACAACATGATGCCGCTGGCAGGCTGCTGACCAAATATGTGCATGACCTGCAAATCGCCACATGTCACAAGTGAGAACCCTTGTGCTCACGTAACTTTTGCACAGCATAGGTTAGGTGGGCGATCGGCATTCGTTAATCAAGCCGTGAGGCCGCAAGCCGCGTGAACCCTCAACAATTCATGCAGAACCCGGCAACCTCATCGATGCCTCTGCAAATGACCCCTACCGAAAATGCAGAGCCTGCATGGTCGTGCTTTTATCGTAACGGCCGGCTCGCCCCAGAGAGAAGGCAGATACTGAAGACGAACTTGTTACACGTTCCGGCACCGGCTTTGACTTGCGTCCTGCAATGGAAGGAACGAAGCGTGGCCGAATTCTGGACCCCATCTAGGGTCCAAGGCGACATGTCGCCCCGGTCTGGCAGACCGAGCAAGAATGTGCAGCCCAATACGTCGCGCTCATCATGATCCATCACGTCGGTGCTGCCAGTCCCGGCATCTTCGGCAGCCTGCCGAAGATGCCGGCTAAATCTCATACAGCGCGAGCGGAACCGTCTGGTGAGAGTGCCGCAATTAAATCTTGCGGCGGCGCGGCCGAAATCCGTCTTAGCCGGGCAAAATGCAGGTGCCGACCGCTGCTGCCCTTTCACGAACCCAAGCTTGCAGAGTTCACTCTGCAGCGATGTCTTGACTCACACGCAGGCACTGAATTGAGTCGGACGTATTGCAGGTTTCTGGATGAGGCTCGTGCATCGTTGTTGTCATCGGCAGCAGAGAGTATGCGACCAGTCGTGACGACATCACCAGAGCCTGCCTGGGGAGACTTGCACCAAACCAATTTCACTGTCGAGCTTACCTGAGAAGCATCGTGCGCAGGTGTGAACACCAACAACTAACGCCACTTCTTGTTTCACACGCTATGGCAGCAGGCAGAAACGAGGAAGAATCCTCAAAAATGGGTAGCCATCATGATATCATTCGCTGGTGCTGTACGATGGACTGTGCAGGGCTTGGATGCCAGCATCATCTCGGTGACGGTAGAGACGCCGCCTCATAGCGAAGCACCTCTGCTCGTGCCGGCTGACAAGGCACGGCTGCTGAATGCCGACGGCTGCTGCCCCAGAGCTGCCGACGTTATGACGCCTGACAGCAGCAGGTTCCCGCTGCTATTCGCCCGCCACGGGCCCGGCTGCTTCGAGATGCTGTCCACCGCAGACAGCTTTGCGCCCGTGAGGACCGCGCTGGGCATGCAGCCAGGCCAGCGCTTCGGCTGCAGAGCTGCACAGCGTGGGGCCACTACCGAATTGCTCCTACGCCGGATGCGCCGCCGGCGGCTGGCTCAACGGCCGTCGATGATGCAGCTGTGACCGGCGGCTGCAGCTTCTGTATAAGCAGAGCGCCTGCAGCCGCCCTCGCCGCAGCCGCAGTCGGGGCAGGCCGGCAGCGGCTCGCCCGCAACTCCTGCGACTCAGCCATCCGCAGCTGGTGATCCTGCCAGCGGATCGATCGCAGGGCGTGCTGTGGGGCAGCAGCCAGTGCGGCAGCGGGGCACTGAGACAGACGCCGATGCTGGGGTGCTTGCCGATAGTGGCACGCCAGCTGCCGTAATCGGGCAGAGTCTGGGAGGCGCCAACGCCTCCTCGCCAGCTGGTGTGTCGCCTCAAGCAGGGGGCCCGAGCATCGGGCTGCACGAGACCGCTGGCGAGCCGGCCCGGCAGCCGTCGGCGGCGGCGCAGCAGGCAGCCATCGGCATGGCAGAGGCCTGGCAGCAGTACAGCGCGTACCCGAAAATGGCCAGCAGGCCCCTGCGAGTGCGCATGTCAGCGTGACAGTCCCTGTCACCAACTCCCAGGTGCATTTAAAACCTAGTGCCATTTAAAACTGAGTGCCATTTAAAACCTAGTGCGTTCACATGATGCTGAGCACGGTTTGAGGTCCAGTCAGCCATGGTCTGGCTGACTGGACCTTGCAACAAACCGTAAGGGAAGAGTGTTTCAGTGTTTCTGGGCCCACAAAGCACTTTCTTGAACATGACCTGATGAAGGTTTGGCTGTGATTCAGGTGCTCACCATTACGGAGCTCAGCATGATGGCGCTGTATGGGCGCTTCCCCTGGCCCGCGTCCTGCAGCATCCTCGACCGCTGCGGCGTGCCACACCTGGTCATCTACAGCGGCTAGCAGGGCAAAGTGCTCGCCCAGAACGGCTGGTGGCCGCTCATGGCAGCGGCAGATCTGCGGCTGGGCCGGGATGTCATCGAGCTGGCGCGCACGCGAGTGGGCAACGATCTGTCAGGGTGCTGCAGGTCCAGCCGGCACGGCCCAAGGCTCTCATTCCAGGAGGCGGGAAGGGGTCGCAGCTGCCGGCGCATCGCCGCGCTGGCAGTGCGGCGTCAGCCGGTGGCACAGCGGCGGCGACAGGGGCCAGGCAGCGGCAGGCAGCTGCGGCGGCGGCAGCAGCCGAAGCAGCGGCATCGCCAACCTCTACGCTGGCGTGCACGAGCAGAACCGCCGGGCAGGTTGCGCCTCCGCAGCCGGCAGCCGGCGCCCAAGCCGAGAGCGTCCCACGTGCCGCAGCACCAGGGGAAGCTGCTGGCAGGGCTGTCGTCGTGGACGCGAGCCTGAAGCGGACTGGGCCGGCACTGCTGCCTGTGAGCTCCAAGCGCGGCCGGCTGAGCACCATCCTGGGCTGCTGCGTCCCGGTGGACGCTGCCGCAGTGAAGAGCAGCCATCAGTCAGAGCCCCACATGCCGGCCATTGAGGTGCGTCTTGTGGATGCGCCCCCAAGGTCATCAGCCAGTTGGCAGGATGTGCTGTCATGCTCACGCCGTCCCTGCGGCACAGTTGTATCCAGGTGTCAGGGGATCTTGCCGTTCAATCCAATGCGGGTTTCCCAGGGGCTGATATACTGTGCTCGCAGGCTGTGCGGCTGCAGCCTGTGACTGTGCCGCCCCCATTCCAGCCTGCAGCTGGGGCAGTGAGCACAGTGCCCAGCAGCAGAGCGCCGGCACCAGGGCCTGCAGCTGCACTGACCAGCGGCGTCAACGCTGTTGCGAACACGGGACAGCTGAGACAGGCGCTGCACCCAGAGCCGCTGGTGTGGGTGGACAGCCTTTCCATTGGCGCCGGCGGCTGCCGCTGGGCCGAATACCTAGTATGTTATTTATTTCCGTGCATGATTGTTTGAAAGCTGCCTGTAGCATGCTTGTTGCCGTTGCTAGTTCTACTGCAGTGACACCATTGAAATTGTCAGCTCTGCCAGCTTGAGCGGTCTCACAGCTTGAGCGACATGGATCAGCACCCCTTTGTCGTCTGAGCAATGCTTGGCGCTTGGTGAGCCTCACAGGCATTGGCACTGCTACTACAATGACAGATACGTTCCATGCTATGACTAAGCTGCATGTCCATACTGGCAACCGGCATCTGAATGTGGCTTGACGGGAGCATGTCTGCTGCAGAGCGGCGCGCAATACCAGCTGTGGGTCGGCAAATCTTCTGTGCAGGGGTGGGGCGTCAAAGCGCTCGAGTTCATCGCCCAAGGCAAATGCCTGATGCATTACACAAGTGCCTCCATCCGCTTCTACTCCTTCATTCCAGTTATCAATGGTCTTTCTGCATAACACAAAATGTACATAGCTTGCTGATACACACATACTGGCTGCAGGGTGCACTTCCATTCTTTGTATAGATGTGCTTGGCATGTTCCGGCAGTGCGGCAAGTGACGAGGTCCACGCGAGGCCCATCATCAGTCACGCGCCGGACCGCGTGTGCAGGAGAGAATATCACCAAGGCGCAGCGGCGAGAGGCGTCTGGCGCGCAGCCGCGCTGACAGCTACTGCTACACCTTCGATGTGATCTCCATTGACGGCGCTGCAGCCCTGGTTGTGTTACGCAGCCCCCCTGATCACTCAGGCCCTGCAGGACCCAACACGTTCGCTGCAAAACGTTTTTCAACATCAACACAACAAACACCTGAAGCATGCTCTCTGCCATACGAGCAGGATGGTGAACCACTCATGTGACCCGTGCCTGCGAGTGGAGGCGGTGCAGCAGCCCGGCTGCCGGCTGCGGCTGCTACTCTGGAGCACAGGCGACGTTGTTGCCGGGGAGGAGCTCACTCTCGAATACATGCCAGCGTGGTGCGCCCTCTTCTCGTACACGGTCTGTGTTCCCAGTCAACCGTTTACTGATGTTGATGTTTCATGGGCGGCAAGTGCCTGGCAAGAATTGCTGGATGACCTTGAACCAATCGATTCAGCAGCTTCATTGCCAGCGGTTTCGTCCTGTCTCCAGCAGTGCGCCTGTGGAAGAGATTTGCTCACAGGGTCCAGGTGCGGACCAGTCTTGCTTGTGCTGATGTACAGCCTGCAGGTATGCAGAACGAAGCTTCACGCCGCCAGCGAGGTGGCCAAAGGCTGCAGGGCCTAAGAGTTTGCCGCTGTGGGGCCGACAGCGGCGTGTGTCGGGGCTTCACCTGCTGAACGGCGAGCCGCAGCCGCAGCCACAGCCGCGCCGTGTGAGGCGCAGCACAGCGGCTGGCGGCAGGGCCGTGCCCAGAGCCCGGCCCGACTAGCGATTCTGATGTATTTGCCGCCAGACTGATATTCTGTTGCCGGCAACTTGCTGGCAAAGTTCACGCATTTCTCGCGGTGCCCAGTGTTAAACAGAAACTTCACGATTGTGAGCTGCAGTTCCTGGTTTTCTTATGATAAAACGCTGGAATTTGTGACCTTGCAGACTTCGGTGGCGATTACATGATACACTGCCGCTTTCGGCGTTGCCGTTATGTGCAAGGCTGAAGCATTGCGATCAAATCACGACAGCAGCAGCGGGCAGAGATGATGCGCACATAAGCTTCCAAACCAAAAAAGAGGCACAGCAGCGGCCTGAGAGCAGGCGGTCCAAAACCACGAGCCATGATAAGAAAGTTCAATGGTTCATAGGAAGCGCATGCAGATTGCGACCAGCCCCCAGATTCTGCCGGTGCTGCAGTGCACAATTGATGTCCCAGCCCAGCAGCCGCGTACTTGGCTTTACAAGAGGCTCGACTTCAACCGAAGACGAGCCAAAACTCCCGGTCCAGTCCAGTCCTGTCACATTCCCGCCCCACGCCCAGCCCATTTTCTATATGCACAGCCACAGCCGCGCGTCCAGCTTCTGCCTGCGCGGCACCAAGTGCCGGGCTGACCAGTCGCGAAAGCGCCACCGCCGCGCAGCCGCCACTCGGCATGCAGCGGCATCTGGGCAGCAGTTCCGTCCCCCTCACTGCACGCAGCAGTTGCCGCCGCAGCAGGAGCCGCCGCCCACCAAACTGTTCTCATCCAGGTCCTGAGGAATGTACCAATGCAAAAACAAGTCAGCAACGTGTCACTGTCAGAAAGCATCGCAGAGCTTTGTGGACCAGCGCCCTTACCGTCAGGGATGCGCTTGGTGGCCACCACAAGGCCATGTGTGTTGCTTTGAGTGCTGTGCGCAGCTGACCACCTGCACCGCCGGGGTGCGCCGACGGTGATGGTGCTCTGAGAATCGATTGAGGATTCAGCTGCAACTTTTCAACTTCCAGATCTGCTTCTGTTGTTCACGCACCTCGGGCAGCGCCTTGGCGATGTGCTCCAGACGGCGGGTGATGGTGCCGAAGTCCGGCCGGTCGTCCATGACCGGCGCCCAGCACTGCGTCACCAGCTCCTTCAGCGCCGTCGGCACCTGCTTCCCGAACCTGCAAAAGCGTAGGTCAAAGATGTCAGGGATGAGTGGTTGAGTTCCAGAGGGGATGTCAGGTGCCATGACCGGCGCCCAGCACTGCGTCACCAGCTCTTTGAGCGCCGTCGACACCTGCCTCCCGAATCTGCAAGAGATTGACAAAAATTTAGCATGGATGTCTCATGTGCTGTCCACAGGTGCTGCCTGATTGAATAGCCAAGATGGTGCCACCGGCAGCCAGATGTTGGGCCACTGCAGGCAGTTGACAAGCGTAAGATGCATTTGATGTACATATGCTGCCTCGTGGCACCTCGAATGCTGCAGGGGCATGCACCTGTTGGCTTTGCCCCAGGGCGGCCGACGGTCAAAGAGGCTGGCGGCGCGCGCCGCGGCCGACGCGGTCATCTCGCTGAAGGGCTTGCGTCCCTCAAACAGCTCGTAGCAGATCATCGCGAAACTGCAGCGCAACGGACCACAAGATGCGATCAGAGTCTGCAAAGCGGATTGCTGTGAGCGGAACCCACATGACAGTCCATCAGCATCAGGACAAATGCGTGTGTGCGGCTGCAGCTGATAAGGTCGGCGCTGGCACACGCAAAGGACAACCCAACCACGGGCACGTCAGCAAGTGCACCTTTGCCTGAAATTAGAGCATTCGCTTGCGTGCGCCAGCCCCAGGAGGCACACAGACTGCACAAACACTTCTTGATCATGCGGAATCAAATGTGCTGAAGCAGCACCTGTACACTTCGGTCTTGACATGTCGCTTTGCGGCGGAGTACCGATGGGTTTCCAAATGAACGTGAATACACATTTCAATATTAGAAATCATTGGATTCTACACGTGAGAGATCACTGGACTCCTGAATGTCTGGCACCTGTACACGTCCGCCTTGCCGTTGTAGGGCTCATGGCGGTACACCTCGGGCGCCATGTAGCGGTACGTCCCCGTCTCCCCCGTGTAGTTGTACACCTGCGCCTGACACACTACTGTTCACAAAGCTGGCGACAATCGCTGCACATGATTGAACACCACGAACCACCACATGCAGCATCAAGCAGTGCCCATACGCTTAGCAAAATTTGGATGTGGCACTTCAACGGATCGATTGCGGCCGAGGTGTTGGAGGGTGCACCGGAATCAGCTGTTGCATGTCATGATTGGAATAATTTGTACACATAATCGCGTGAGGGGACACCAAGCCCATTCTTAGTTTAAAGATGAAACCAGAAAGAGGATAGAAGAAAGGACTCTCACCTCTTTGTCCAGCTCCTCTGCCGATTGCACCCGCAGGTTGAGCGAGTCATTCACGGAGTCCTGCCGCATAGCGCCGCTGATCGACCGGTTGGCACTGGTCTGCATGCTCTGCGGCGGACGAAGCATCTAACGGGTGCACTGTATTTGTGGACCCACCCGCTAGCAGAGCACATCCTTTCACAACCCGGATGATGCGGTGCTTCTAGATCAGAAGATTAGCGCGAGCTACACACAGCTTGTAGGCATGCAAACATATGGCGAGTTCGATGTTGGCAAGCTTTTCTGGCAACCGCTGGCAGAATTTTGGAATATTTGGGAACGTCACAAAAAGCAGCACCTACCGCGGCGGGCGTAAGGTCCGCCTTGAGCAGCGTGGTGACGCGGCTCAGCCCAAAGTCGGCCACCTTGACGAGGCCGTAGCGAGCGCCGACGTAGGTGGTGTTGTCGGGGGAGGCGTGGATGCCGCCGATCAGCAGGTTGGCCGGCTTCAGGTCGCGATGCAGCACCATCTGCCGCCTGTCGACAGATACAAGCAGGGTGTAAGATTCGCAGTTGTTTGATGGTTCCGCCAGTTGGTAGTCATGTCGCATCGCCGCAGATCAGCAGGTCCGCCAGTCTAGGTCCCCACCTGCCGCCTGTGAAGAGGGGCATTCGACTGTTCAGCTGCTGCCCAGTGCTCTGGCTAACGATGCCAGGCGGCCGCTGAGATTCGCCTAGCATCCACACGCGCAGGAGCACTGGGCAGCCGACTTCATGGTCCGGATGGCAGTCAAGGCATGAGTTTCTGCGTCACTGATGTTGCAACTGTCCTTGAGGCTGTTCCTGACATAACATCTCATGCTGTTGCGAAATGCAGACTGCCGAAAACGAGCTGGCATCAGGGGGTCATGACGATGGCGCGGCGCAGTACAGGCTCAATATTTCAGCCACAGTTCGGTCAGGTGAGACCCAGTGCAGACATGACAGTTCGAACAGGTGCACACATGTGGGCGTGCAGGTAGGTCATGGCCTTGGCGCAGTCGAGGGCCATGACGATGGCGCGGCGCAGGGAGGGGTGGAACTCCGGCGTGCGTAGCAAGTCCGCCAGGGAGCCGCCCGGCAGGTACTCCAGCACCAGCATGTACGGCTTGGTCTTGGTGCACGCGCCCAGGAACTGCATTGAGGCGACATACGTGACAAGAAAGGCGCCAGCAAGGAATTCCAGCGACGTGTGCGGTTTGGTCTTGGTGCACGCGCCCAGGAAGTGAGCGAACGACACGATGATGAGGCACGGACACAGAATGGATTCTTACAGGGTGCTGGTTGGTTAGGTCAATGCCGACAACAGGGAAGGTCTTCTGTACGAAAGCGGGCACGTATCGAATCCTCAAAAGCATTTGACTAAATTGCCACCCACCTGGACAAGGTTCGGATGGTGCATCTGCGCCAGAGCAGACAGAAATCAGTTGAACGAATCGTGCCTCATCAGATCCCCATTCACAAAGTGGATGAGACACATGAGACAGCACAGTGCTGCGCATGATGCGCAACAACACAAGAGACAAACCTTCTGCAGGACATCGAGCTCTGTGCGGAAATCGTTCATTGCGATGCTGTCGGACCGCTTCAGCATCTTCACCGCCACGGTGCTCGAGTGCCACTCCGCCTGCACCAAGATCAAGCAGGTTCACGCGGGGAGTACTGTGCATGAGACCTGGCAGCATCTTTGGACAGCCTTTCGACGCACACAGCACCTCAAATTCAAGTGCCCCACACCGTGCCTCCTTTTCAGTGCGTGTCTGCATGCGAACATGCATCTCTGATAGTGCGACAGGACGCACCTTGAAGACGGTGCCGAACTCGCCCTCGCCAACCTTCTCGCCCAGGCGGATGTCGGCGGGGTCGATCTCCCACTCTCGCATGACCGCCTCCTCCAGCGACTTCACGTTGAAGATCTGGTACTCCACCAGCCGCCCCTCCGGATCTTTCACCTGCAGCACATGTGGATTTCGCCAGTAAGCAGATGCGTCAGGAGGCTGGGAGGCATGACAAACCGCTGGAGACGACAGTGGCGATGGTCTCATCACGCGGCGCTAAGCTCAAGAGAGCACCACTCTTGAGCAGCAGCTGTCAGGCTTCTTCAATTGCAACTCTATCATACGAGTGCATGGTGT
>JAABUW010001723.1_pt1 | contig 35329 bp, 5 predicted proteins | sample 5560081 | NCBI WGS metagenome assembly JAABUW01 (sample SAMN10711882, study PRJNA513363) | rock metagenome | isolation source: Antarctica rocks | place: Antarctica: Victoria Land, Knobhead sud | reverse complement strand
TATAAGATTGCAAACTTTATATCTAGCAAAAATTAACTTAGATTTAATTTAATCTAATTTAGATTTAATTAAGATTAAACTTAGAAAATTAAGCAAAATTAAAATAGAAAATTGTTTAATCGACAAACATAATTAGCAAACTACTAATCTAATATTATAATAGTAGCTTCTCTTTATAAGATAAAGCTTCTACAAAACAATTAAAACAATATAATAAATTGTTAAAAAATTAAAGAATTAAGAATTAAGAAGATTTTAAGAAGCAAAATAAAATAAGACAAAATAATTAAATTTATTAAATTAGATAAAGATAAAATAAGATAAGAGCAAAATAAGATATCTAAATTTATTAAATTAAGTTAAAACAAGAAACAACAAAAATACGACAAAATATCTAAATTTAATAAATTAGACAAAGTAAAGAAAAAAGATTTCTATTATCTAAATAAAATCTAAGCAAAACTAAATAAAATTAAACTAATTAAGTTAAGACTAAATGTATTTAAAGTAACAAAATACTATTAAAACAAAATAGAAAGATTTCTATTATCTAAACAAAATTTAAGCGAGATTTAATATCTAATATTATAAGCGTTTGAATTAAGATTAAGGACAATCGATACTAGAACTTAAAGATTTTCGCAATCTAACAAAAAGACTTGTTCGATTGCATCTTTGCTAGTATCTCGATTGCGTTTGTTCTTTTTAATTTTTTTGTTAAAATATTTGTTCTTTAGTCTTTAATTTCTTTAAATTATTATTAAAGTAATCTAGAACAATAATACAATATTGTAATTATTATAAAATATTAATATTCTTAAGCTTAATAGTTGCAAACGCTTTCGTATTTCTCTATTTTTTATAAAAATTAATATAAGAGCAAATTTTATTACTTCTTTTGCTTATTTTCAAGCACTTATTTAACAAACTTTATAAATAGCTTTTAATATCGCTCTTTTAAGTTAAAACATATTAGCAAGAGCTCGCATTATAATCGATTGCAATTATTTAAATATAATACAAAATTTGCAATTTATTATTTGCTTTTATCTAAATTGTTAATTACAAAATTACAAACAAGAGCTAGTTACTATTAGTTAATTAAAAAAAAATAACAATAATTAGTATTGTATTACTTATTTTTGCTTGTAATATATCTACTATAAATTTAATATTAAATTCTATCTTCTAACTATTGCTTGTTGCAAAATTTTGTTTATTAAATTTTTATATATGTTTTACTATTTTGTTCTACAAGTTTAAGCTAGTTTTTGCAATCTTAATTGTAGACAAATTTGTTTTTTTAAATATAATAAAATATTCGCAATACAAGTTTAAACAACAATTTAATTGCTAATTATAAAATTCGCAATTAAGCGCTAGTTACTATTAGTTAATTACAAAAATAATAATAGTAATTAGCGTTATATTATTTATTTTTATTTGCAACGCGTTTATTTAACTTGTTAATATTGTATTGTATATTATTCTTTAATAGATATAATATTGTTATAAATACAATTGTTTATAAAATGTTTACTAATAAACTAACTAACTATTTGTTAGTATAATTTATACTAGTTTTAAAAACAATATTCTTGAGTTCTTTGTTGCAAACTTTTATTCTAAAAAATTAAATTAATTTAAAGCAATTCTCTTTTGTCTTTTTAGCAATTCTTTTCAATTATATTGTATTATTTATCTAGTAAATACTATATTTAATCAAAAATATTTTATTGCTATTATTGTTAATTATATATAGTCTTACTAACAATATTTTTAATAAAAAACTTTAATTTAGTATACAATTAATATTTATATCGATTCAATCTATTTATAATATTTTGTTTTTACTTTTTTTATCTTTTTTTTTGTAGTTGTATTTTTATCTTTTATTACTATTATTATTATTATTTTTACAAATCTATATATAATATCTATATATAATTTAATATAATTATATTTGTTGCTAACAATAAATACAAGATTTACGAGATTGTTAAAGTAACTTTTGCAAGTTCGAAATTTATAATATTAAACTAACGTATATATCGAAATATAAAAACAACTATTTTTATTATTATTTTATTGTTGTTCTTCTTTATTTTTTCTTGCAATTAATAGCAATATTTGTTTTGCTTTTTAGATCTCTCTACACTTTATATAATTATAAGTATACTAGCTTGTATTACGCAAACAATTTATATTAATTTTGTTTTTTTAAAAAAAGTTGTAAATTCTCTTTTAAAGAACTTATATTTAAAAAAAAATTAACTATATATTTAACAAATCAATTTAAACAACTCTCTAATAAGCTAAATTTATATTAAGATTATCTTGTAATTTATTGTAATCTATAGACAAACTTAAAGATATTTAAGAAATAAAGATTTTGTAATACTAATTGAAGCAAAGTAAAATAGAGAAAAAAAATAGACTAAAAAGATAATAAAGTGCGCAATAATTTTTTGTAATAAAGCAAGATAAAACGTCTTTAATTTTATTAATATTAGTAAGTTTTGTTAGTTTTGTAATTATTTTAAGCAATTAATTTATTGTAATATTTATAATATAATCTAGCTTCTTTAACAATTAAATTTAGTAATAAATTAAATATTGCAAAGTACAAGAGCAACAAAATAAAAACTATACAACTACAAAAAGTTTTTCAATATTGTTTTTCTATATTATTGTATAAAAAGACAAACTTGTATATAAATCGAAATCGATTGTTTCAAATATATAATAATATTTGCAATTTAATTTTAAACAATAGTTTTTTTGTTAAAAAAAAATTATAGTTGAGCGCTAATTACTATTAATTAGTTAAAAAAAGATAATAATAATTAGTGTTATATTACTTATTCTTATATGTCTTTTTACAAAATCTACTATTATTATATTAAGTTTTATCGCTTTTTTATTATTTATTGCAAGATAAAAATTTAACAAATCTTTATAAAAAAATCTTTAATATTGTTTTTTATATTATTGTATTTGAGAACAAATTTATATATTAATAAAAATCGATTATATCGAATAAAAAACAACAATTGAATCTTAAACAACAATTCTTTTGTTAATTATAAAAATTATAACTAGACGCTAGTTACTATTAGTTAATCAAAAAAATAATAATAACTAGTGTTATTTTATTTATATATATTTAATATATATCTATATAAGATTTGCTATTACTCTATTAAATTTTATCTCTTTTCTATTGTTTGTTGCAAAATAAGATTTAACAAATCTTTATAAAAAGATTTTTAATACTATTTTTTTATATTATTGTATATAAAGACGAATTTATACAATAATTGTAATAAGTTAAATAAACGCAAACTTATTTTTACAATTTAGCTTTAGATAATATACTTTTGTTAAACAAAATTTACAACTAAACATTAGTTACTATCAATTAACTCGAAAAACAACAATAGTATCTCTTATATATTATAGTATATAATACTATCGCACAACTATATTAGAAATTGTCAAATATCTTTTTGTTTGTAAATTCTTCTATTATATTTATATCAATTGTATTAGTATTTTATGCAAAAATAAACTTCTATTAAGCTATATAAAATTACTAAAATATAGCATATTAATTTGCGCTCTACTTTCTTTATATTATATTTAAACAAAAAAAGTTATATCTCTTTAAAATCTTTAAAATCTTAAAATTCTATAGCTAAATCTAGATATTTTTACAAATTATATGTATTATGTACTTTAACAAACTTACAATCTAATAGCATATTATTTGCACAATAAGACTTCTTATTCTTATCTAAAGTTATTGTTCTTTGCAAACAACAAAGTAAAAAAAAATTAAATAAAACAAAATCAAAATAGTGTTTTAAAACAAGATCTATTTAAACAACTATAAATCGACAACTTTTTAAAAACTATTATAAATAAGATTAATATATTTGCTATTTAACAATATATATCTATTGTTAATCTACTTACTTGAAAAAAGATTACTTAAAAAGTTATATTAATAAACAAAGTAAACAAAACTAAAATACAAAAGAGTTAAAAGTTAATAACAAAAAAATATAATAAATTTCTTTTAATTTAAAATTGTAACAATACTATAATCTACAATTATACTTTAGCAAAATTCAAGAAATTTCTAAATAATATTTAACAAAAGTTGTAAAATATAGTATATTATTAATTTAAAATTAAGAAATTTTGATATAAAAAAGTACAAAAAAAACTTGATTATTGTTTAATATCTATTATATTAATTTATTACAACAAATTTGTTAAACAAATTACAAGTATAAGTATTGATTTTAAATATTCTACAAGTTGTATCGATTATTTATATTATTGCAACTTTATATTATTAAGTCGAAATTTTAAACTATAAATATACAAAACTACAAGTCGAATTTGCAATATATATTTTGATTTTTTTTTAACTCGCAAATCTTCTCTAAATATACAACAAATTGCAATTTATAACAAACAAATAATACTCTATTATTTTTTGTTTTTCGAAATAATATTTACAATTATTGTAATACTCTATACTTATACAAAACAAGTAAAAAGATATATACTATTTATTGTTTTTTTGTTATTTATATTTTGTACAACAAAGAAACTTTTTTTTTTTTTTTTCTATATTTGCAATTACTTAGTGTTTATCTTATTTAATAGAAAATTGTCTCTACACTATTGTTTTAACAATCTCTAGCGCACTAATTAAAATTGCGTTAGTCTCAAACGCTACAATTCTAATTTTCTTAAAAAATTATTAAATTCTATTTTTACTTTTGCGAAGTTACAAATCTTAAATATTTTGCAATTTATATATTCGATTAAAATTTAATTAATTTATAGATTCTATTCTTATAATTAATCTAATATAGATTAAATATCTAATTGTTAAAATAGTAAAAACAAAAGAATTGCAATATTTATTAACAACATTAATAAAATAAACGCAAGAAAAAATTGTTAATTATCGACTCTATAATTCGACTCTACAATAGATTGTTTAAGTCAAAAAGTTCGAAAAATTAAGTTATTGTTTTAACAATTTGTTAGTTGCAACTTATTAAATTACAAACAAGCTTATATCTTTTTTAAAATTGTATTTAACAAATATTAATACAAACAACAATTATATAACTTTTTTTAATCTCTTTATAAATTAAGAATTTTATCGATTAAAGATACTATTTGTTTAGTATTGTTAAGAATAATATCTTTGTTCGAGTTTAATATTAATTATCTTAATTTAAACTTATCTCTCTTAAAGAAAACAAAAAGTCTTAAAATTATTCTATCTTTATTGCATATAATAAATAATATATGATACAAAAATACTAAAATGCGTCTTTTAAATAAACTTATTAAAAACTTATTAAAATATTAGTATAATATTCTTCTTTATAAGTTTAAAAAGACGCATATTATAATTGTAGATTTTACTAATAATTCTACTATAGTTTTACGCAAATTGCGAGATTGTCACTAATTATATATTATAAAACGCTAGTTTTGCAATAATTTTTTTGCATATATATTTTACTATAGCAAAACAAACAATCTTGCGACAAGTTAAATTCTAGTTGTTAAAAACACTTAACTAAGATTTAAGATTAATTAATTAAATATATAAGTTTGTATTGCTTGCTACAAAATAATTTTTGCAAAATATAAAATTATTTACGCTTGCTATTAGAAATTTGATTGTTTACTATTGTATAACAAATTTTTTTTGCAATAATATTGCAAGAAAATATCTTTTAAATATCCTTTGTTTAAATTTTAAACTTAATGTTATAATTTTATTAATATAGATTATAATTTATTAAGTTATTTAATAATTATTTAAACTATTGTTAAAATTTATTAAACTTTTGTTATATTTAGTTTGCAAATAAAGATTTCTATTTACAAACAATAACTAGCTACAATAACAATTTTCAATTTGTTTATCTATTGTTGTAATAATTCGAAATCTATATATAAAATTTTTTAAGACAAATCTTTTATTTTAGCTATTTAAAATATATAATCTACTATATTATTTCAAAGTTTAAATAGATTTATTTTTAAATTTATTTATATTAATTAAGTAATATTGTTTAGAGAATCTTAATACGCTTATTTTATTAAATCGAGTTTTTCTTTTTGTTTTTATTAAGTTCTAAGATTGTTATTTTTTTATTTTGTATTATTAAAACAATATTTCTTGCTCTTATACCATACAAGTTAATTTAACTTATATTATAGTTATAACTTTATTTTTTAAATATTCTACAAAAGAGTTGTAGAAATTTTATTAAATACAAAAGCAAAGTTAAAATTGTAAAAACGCTTTAGCTAAAGCAACAACAAAAATTAGTTAACAAAATATTCTTTTTATTGTAATAGTATTAATTACAAACGTTAATATCTTATTTATTTTAATTTTGTTATTAATATTGCTTCTTCTATTTGTAATACAAATCGCAATAGTATTTCGAAAAAATCAAGATTATTTAAAAAAGAATAGAGAAATACTAGAAACTTATTTTTTCTATATTATATTATTCGAAATCGAAATCTTTTTTATTTTAAATCTTATATTTTGTAATTAAATTGCTTTCGAATATATCGAAACTATAATTCTTTTTTATCTTTTAATATTTGTCGACAATTTATTTGTTAATATTCGAAAATTTAGATTTAAAAAATAACATAATTAAAAATTAAATAATTCAATTTTAAATATAAGATTTTTCAAATTCTTTTAAGTTAATTTTATTGTTTGTCTTTTGTTTATTTATATTTTAAATTGTTATAATATTATTGTTAATAGATACTTTTCGCTTGTAAAAAATATAAAATATTCGATTTTAACAATATATTTTTTGCGAAACACTTTAATATTTTCTCTTTTTTTTTTTTTTAATTGACAAACAATTTTAGCGTTTGTTAAGATTCTAGTTGTTTACAAAAATTATTATTAATTATTATCGAACTTGCTATTATAAGTTTGCTCTCTTTAATTATTATTGCAACATATATTATTCTAGCTTTAAGATCTTTTGTTTTTAAAATTTAAAGCAATTTATTATATTAAAAACTCAATTGCTTGCTCAAAAAAACAATCGAAATAGCAAAATTTTTTTTTAACAAAAACAAATATATTTTTGTTATAAAGTTTGTGTTCAAATCTATATTTTAAGAGAAATCTATATTTATTATTTATTTAAATTTTGTTACTTTAATATCTACTCTAATTATTACAATCAAAAATAATAATATTTCGACTACTATTATTAATTCGATTTTTCAAGTCAATCTTGTTTGCTCTATTAATTCTATTGTTTTTATCGATTTAATAGTTAAGAAACTCGAATTTCTTGTTAAACTCTTATTTCTTTAACAAGTAAATATTATTTTCTTTTATTGTTTGTTTATGTTTTTCTTAAAATTGTTCGATATTTCGAACAAAACGTTTGCATATAATATTAAATATTCGTTCGAATCTAAAAAAAAGATAGAGAGAGTATTATATTTATTAAAGTAATATTTTAAGTCTAAAAACAACAAATCTAGATATAGCTTTTCTATATTAAACAATACTTTTGTTTTAGCTTTATCAATCTTTACTTGCATCTCTAGCAACACTAATTTATTACTATATTTAATTTTATTATATACATTTAATACGATTTATTCTAAACAATTATACTTTAAGTAATTCTCTAAAATTAATTGCGTCTTTAAGAAAATCTTAATTTAATATAAAATTGTTTTGCGTATTTATTACAATTGCAAAATCTTGTTGCTAATATTTATTATTAATTAAAGATCGAATTCTTAACGCTTTTTGCAAATCTTCGCTATATATATTTTTGTTGTTAAAACAATTAAGTCTATTTTATTGTCTCTATTATTATTTGTTTATCTATAGATAATTTGCGATTTGCGCGTACAAGATAAGATGTTATTAACGTATTAAAGTTATATTTAAATGTCGATATTAAAGAGACGAAAAATAAAAAATTAAGTATTTATAACAACAAGTGTTTACTAATATCTTAAAAGAAAATAAATATATTTTATACGTACAATTATATTTAGCTCTTATTACAATTTTAATATCTTTTGTTCGAATAAAATTAACAATTTATTTTTAATTAAATTTATTGCTTTATAGATCTAAATAAAGAATTAATAAACTATACTATTGTTGTATTTGTTATTAATATCTTTTGTTATTTTAATTTTAAAATCGACTTAATACTTAATTATATATAACAACTTAAACAATATATTACTCTTAATAGTACTATATTACTATATCTTGTTTTTCTTGTCAAAATAATAATATTAATTTTGTTTTATTTTAGTATTCTCGATTTTAAAAAAGAGATTGTTGCTAATTATATTATATTTCTCTTTGTTGCTTCTTAATTTGCGTTATTTTTATTTATATTAACTTTGTTAAATTGCTTAAACTTATTAATTTTAAAACTTGTTAAATATTAAGTACTTGCAATTGTTATTTAACAAAATTAAATAATTGATTTGTATTTTATAAATAGTTTTTAAATATATAATACAAAAAACTTTATTAAATATATAGCTTGCAATATTATTTGAAATTGTAAATAAATTGTCTTAAAGTATCTTATATATAGAAACAAATGCTAGATATCTATAACTTTATAACAAAACAATAATATTTGTAATATTTATCTTATTCTTAACGCATAAATTAATATTCTCAAATTGTTAATAAGCACAAAACTATTATTTGAGATACACAAATTATTCTTTTATTGCAATACTTTCTATATAATTAATTGCACTATAATAGAAAAAATTATTAAAATCGATATTAAGCAATAGTTTATTTATATACTTTTTGTTAATTGCGAGTTCGATATTCGAACTATTTAAATTGTTAACAATTTAAAGCTTGTTAATATATATAAAGCAATTATAACTTATATAAACGAAATTAAGTTATTAATTTATTTTTACTAATCTAAAAAATTTTTACATTCTATCTAAGCTTGCAATTCTATTAATATTTATATTAACAAAAAAATTAATATAAACAATATATCTAATTAGATATTATATATAAACAAATTATATACTTATTTTTTTTCGCAATTGCTAAGCTTGTTTAATAATAAAATAATAACAATATTATATTAAATGTTTTACAAATAAACTATAGTTTTTCTAACAATTTTCGCGATTAATTCTTTTTACAAAATATTATCGATCTTAAATATTTCAAAAACAATAAATAAATTTGCAATACTTTTCTCTCTATTAAACGCTATTATTACTAGTATACTAATTAACAATTAACAACAAGATTTTGTAAAAATTAAAAATACGTTTTTTAATTATTTAATAAAACTATTGTTTGTATTAAGCAAATCTTTTTTATCTTTTAATATAATATTGTTTGCTTTAAGACAAATAGTTAATTTAATTAACAATACAAGTTTCAAGTTTAACAAATTAATATCTAGAATATTTATTTTTATTTAAAATAACAAACGCGTTTTATTCTATTTTAATATCTTGTTCTATTTTATTAATAATTACTTAGACAACAACGCAAAACTCTAATTGTTTAATTTATTAAATTAGAAATCTTCTAAACTATTATTTTGTCTATATAGTAACAATAGCAATAATATTAATTGTAGCAATAACAAATCTATTACAAGATATTTATAAAGATCTCTCTTCTTTTTATTACAATTTATTAATATCTATTTAATTGTTTGTTAAGTTTAATAAGTATATAGATTAATTTATATTTGCAATATATCTTTTATTTTGTTATTTATTTGTAGTCTTACTTACTTATTTTATTAATATATCTTAATTGTCTTATACTTAACAATACTCTTTTTTTAAAAGAATTTGCTTATTTATAGCAAGATTTTATACTTTAAAGTCTTAATACTCTTTGTTTTTGCTAATTTTGTAAGTCGCTTTATTAATTTAATCTATTTCTTCAAAATAAACAAAAAAATAATTAAAATAGCGTTTTTTAAGATTAGCTACTATTAGACAAATATACTCTAGTTTTCGATTTTATTTAATTCGAGACTATCTTTATTGTTACAAATTAATTTAATAATTTAAAGTTTTATTGTTTTTCGAATATTAATAAATTTATAACTTATATTTGCACTTTTAATATTTTTTTGCACAATATATTTTTTGCGTATATTTTTAACTTTTTATTACGCAATACGCAAAATTCTAAAATATTTATTAATAAATATTGATTTTACAAGATAAAGCAACTTTATTTAGACAAAAATCTTAATAATTTTAAATAAAATTTTAGCTATACTATATATATTCTTTTTCTTTATATATTTGTTAATATTATTACAAATATTAATAACAAGTTGCGCAAAATCTAATACAACAATATTATTTTTCAAATATACAAAGAAATTAAGATTAATAATTTTGTATAACAATATTATCTTTTAAGTTATATTAATTTTGTCGATTGTTTGCAAACGTGTCTAGAAATCTCTTGTACTAGTTTTGCATATAATATAAAAATTAAATACTTTATACAATATATTGTTTTCGAAATTTTCTAAATTTAAATAATAAAGTTTGTTAACAATATTAATGTTTTTCGCGAATCTATACTTATAATTTTGTATTTCGATCAAAAACTTCAGTTTTAACGCAATATATTTTAACAAATTAACAACTTTTTGCGCAAATATTTATAATATTGTTTCGATCTATTATTAAGCAATTTCTTTAATTGCTAGATTAATTATAAAATAAAAAATATTGTTAAAACTATCTTCGACAAGCTCGCGAAAAACGTTATACTAATATAAAAAAACAACTATTTTCAAAAATAATCTCTTTATTTTGTCGATTTTACAATATATATTTGTTGTCGATATTATTAAGCTATATATTATTTTTTTATAGTTATTAAAAATACAAAAAAACTTATATTTAATTTCGATTTTAACAATTTTTTTCAAAGCAAAAAGAAACAAATTTATATTAAAAAATATAATATTATTAGTTGCAATCTATTTGTCAACTTGTTTAATATTTAATACTTCAAAAATTTAATTTTAAAAAATATAATCTATTCTAGTTAAAAATTACAAAAGTAGCAAAACGTTAATTAATAAAACAAACAAATTTTTTTAATTGTAAAATTTACAACAAATAAGTTTGTTAATAATTTTAAAACTTTAAGATTATAACTAGATAATATTTTACAACAAATTAAGACTTAAATTACTTATATAATACAAAAATATCTTTAACTAAATTTATTGCACTTATTGCGTTAAAAATATTGTTAAATCTATATTTTCTTTAATTAATAAGATTTGTTCTTTAAATTGCAAATGCTTTCTTTGCTAACTCTATAATTTGTTAAAAATAAAAATAAAAACTTCTTAATTAAAAGCTATAATTCTATTGCTAAATATTGCTTATATTAGATATTTTTTATTTAAGAAATAATTTGTTTTATTATTATATTAGAGAATTGTTAACTTTTGTTTCTTAAAATTCTTGTTATCTAAAGTTATTAAAAATCTATAATTAATTTCTTTATTATCTTCGATATCTAGCAAAATTAATTTAATATTATAGTAAATATTGTTGTGCAAATCTTGCAATTTATTTATAGCAACAAAATTCTTTTGTAATAATATAAATTGTAATATTGTTTTTACAAATACAAGAAATAAAAATTTAAAACTCTAGCTATTATAATATCGATTATACAAGATTTAAAATACAAATTTGTTATATATTAAAATTTAAACTATTAAGAATATATTTATTGTCTTAGAATGTTTTTTTTGTTGTATAATTTAATAAAGTAAAATAAGATATTTTTTTTTCTTATTTTTTCTATTAGTACAACAATACTCTTGCTAGAATTAACAAATAACGCTATACAAAATAGCTATTAGAAAAATTATTGTATTTAATATATTTTGTCGAGAGCACAATTTATTTGTTAAGATATTTAATAACGCACAAAGTCTTTTCGCTATTGTTGTTCGAACAAAAAAACGTTTGTATTCGACAACAAATAAATAAAACTAAAAAATCTTATTATTTAACTAGTAATCTAACTATTTTTTAAGAAAATTTTAGACAATCTAGTTAATTGTATTGTTTTTTACAACAAATAATATTAAAACAAAAAACAAATTTTTTGCAATTTTTTTTTAATTTTTTAAAATCGAAGAAAAGAATCGAATTGCACAAATTATCTATTGTACTATTAGCAAAACTAGAGTTTTTACTTAATATTAATTATATTTGTCGAAACAATATTGTTTTTTATTAATATATTGCAAACAATTTTTAAAGTAATCGAATATATATATTATTTATATAAGACAACTTAATATTAAAAAATAATTATATATAAAAAAACAAATTTTATTAACAAATATTTAGAAGTTTTTAACAAATATTTCAAAAAAAATTAAACAATATTTAAGTAATTAAGTTTCTTAATATCTTTTATCTAAGAGTGTCTACAATACTCTAGATTATTATTATATATAACAAAAATTATTTTTGCATTTTTGTTAAAATTTACAAGTTTTCTATCGATAAATATAATATCTTTATTAATATAATTAATATTATCTTATAAATCAAATAATTGCTATTATTTTTATCTAAATAGATTTCGACAATGTTTAACAAACAATATTAAAAAACTTAATAATATTTTAGTATTGTCGATTTCAACAAATTATTAAAAGAATATTAATATTTGTTAATTAAAAATCTTCAAATTGTTATTAATAAGAAGAAGAAAGTTATTTTATTGCGTAATCTTAAAGCATACTTCTATAATTGCAAGCTTCGCAATATTGTTAACTTTTATTGTAGTATTTTTTTTGTCAAAAATATAGTCTTTGATATTAATAACAACATTGCTATATATTTCGATAACAACAATTGTAAAAGCAACAAAGCTTTTATTAAATTTTTAATAAACAAAAATAAATATTTTTTAAAAGAGAAATAAATGTTGCTCTCTATTATTTTCTCGCGATTGATTATCTCGCTATTTATATCAATTTTGCTCTATTATATTTATATAGTATTGTATCTATTAAACAACAATTTTGATATTAAAATTTAATAAAGAAAGTCTCTTTATTATATTGCTTTACAACTTGTCGCAAATTATAAAATTAATATATATAATATATATTGTACTATAAACTCTATTTTTTGTTGTTAATTGCAAGAAATATATTGTACTTATAGTATTTAGAATAGTTTATATTTATTTTAGCAAAAATCTTACTTATTATTTATCTATTTTACAATTTAAGAGTTTAAGAGAAGCAAATTTTCTTTATAGTATAGACAACAATTAATTAAAATCGATTATATATTTATTAAATATTTTAATAAGTTTGCTATTAATTAAATTGACTAAAAATATATTGTAGATTCGATTAAATTATTATAATATAATCTTTCTATTAATTAAGTAATTTTTTGCATAATTGTACTATTTTCGAAACAATTATTTAATACTATATTTAAATACTAAAATCTAGAATTTGCGTTAAACTTATAAAAAATATATATTAATTAATTATCTTTTAAAACTTTTGTTTAATCTTTTTATTCTAAATTTTTTTTTTTCTTCTCTATTTACTTTATTTTTATCTATAATATTTTACTTAATACTCTCTCTATATCTTTTAATTAATATTAATTTTTTATCTTTTGTATACAACAAACAAATCTATTTTGCAATTCAAAAAATAAACTTGTATACTTTTAAATAAGTAAAGAATACTAATATTTAACAATTTAAATCTTGCAACAATTGAATTTTATTATTTACTTATATATAGCTAGTTCTAGCAAGAAATTTATCTAAAATATATAGTTAAATTGTTTAATATTTAGTTGCTCTTTATAAAAGTGTATATTAATTGTAGTTTTATAAAGTTTCTTTTTACTTGTAACACTTTTGTTACTTTTTAAATTTTTTTTTGTCAAATCTCTTAAATAGATATTACTTAATACTCTAGCAATTGCTTAATTTAAATTGTTCGTATATTATTACAAACAACGCAAATACTTAATAAAACAAAAATTAAAATTTCTAGTAATATCGATTTTATACTTTAATCAAAAAGACAAGATAATCTTAAGCAACAACAATAAAATAAAATTAACAACTTTTACTATTGCAAATCTTTAATATTAATCTCTTTACTAGACAAACTTTTAGATATTAACAACTTGTTTATTTATAATTTATTTTCTATAATTAATAATATAGAGCGAAGAGTTAGGGTCGACGAGCGCGCGAAGACGTCGCATATAATTATTTGAGCGCGTAATCGATCTACTTTAATAGATTTGCGCCTACAATTAAGAATCGAATTTTGTCGAACTTGCGCGATAGAAAGTCTTCTTGTTATTATCGCGATAATTGTTCGTTCTTACATGATTATTATAATGTTGTTAGACTTGCATATAGCGTTGCGTATTTAATTATTGTCTTGATGTTTGTTTTCTTTTTGCGTTTGTTTTTTTCTATCGCTATTATTCTATATTATAGACGCTACTACTTAAATAATCGACACTATTGTCTTTATTTACTAATTAGTTTTCTTCTCTTTCTTATTTTCTTTCGAATTGAATCGCATCTTATTAGTGCGAAAGAAAATTTTGTGCAATCTTTTATATCGCTTTCTATATTTGAATCTCAAATATCTTAGTGTTTCAACAACAAGATTCGACAATATTGCGATTTAAAACAAAAGTGTTAATTGCGAATTGCAATCGAGTTGTACACTATTAAAACAACTAGATTATTAAGTTTCTTAAAGATAGCGTTAATCTATATATATATTGATTAACAAAGTTCGTCTATTTAATTTGCAATTCTTTCGCTCTAGTTAAGAAGCAAATCGAACAATTGCTTTATATTGTCTTGATTGCAATCTTAAAATTCAAAAGATATAGTTTCTTTATTAGCAATGCTAGCTTTATCGCGATTTTTTTAATTTAAAGCGCTTGTTCGATTTTGTCAATCTTTAAGTTTGTTACATTTGCTAGATTATAATCTTTTATTGTTAATTTTCTCTTAATTTCTTGTTTTTTCTCTAACAATTCTTATTTCTTTAAGATCTTTTTTTGATTTTTTATCGCTTTTATTATTTGTTCGCGAAAATAATTATTATTGCTAGTTCTTGTTCGCATTAATTGTTAATTTCTATCTTTTCTAAAATCTTTTATCGCGATTTATTAGATATCTTTGTTCGACTATTATTATATAGCGCGTTCTTATTGTATCTTTGGCGTCTACTCTTTTGTTGTCGAAGTCGAAGAAAAGATATTTTCTTAAATTTATCGATTTTGTCGAACAAGAGACAACTAGAAAGAAAGCACAACAAAAAGTTAATACAAACAAAAAAGCTAGAATGTAAACTTTTAAAATTAAGTAGATAGACTAGATTAACAAGAATTTGTTGTACAATCTTATTATATTTGACAACACACTTGTTCTCTTAATTGTTTTTGTAACAACTAGTGTTTTTGTCAAGAATACGCACGAGTCTATTGTTAATTCGTTTAATTTTATTTTACGTTTGCGATTCTTTTTTAATTTTTACGACTCTTAATTCTTTCAAGAGCATAAATGTTTACAAATTATTTCGAAGAAAACATTCTCTCTCGAAATTAATATTGTTGTTAACAAGAAATCTTAATACTTCTTATATATCTAAAAAGTTTTCGAGAAGTCTCTCGCAACAACAATATTGTTTAGATTCTTATTTTTGTTTGTTTTTAAATTTTGCTTTTGTAGTTTTTTCTTTTTATTATTATTTACGAAATTCAATTCTAGTTGTCGCGATCTTAAATGCTCTTGTTGCAATCGAAAGATATTCGAAATCTCTTTAATTGCTAATATTATTTGTTTTATCGAAATTATGTCTCTTGTCTCTTTTTAGCAATTTCGCTCTTTTATTTTTGTATTTAAGAAAAATTATCTAATTATTAATTCGAACTTGACAATAAGTAGAAACAACATTGTTAAAACTAGTTTTTAATTTATTTAAGATATTGACTTTTGTATTGTGTTCTCGTTTTGTATTGTTTTGTCTACAAGTTTTTCAAAATTAATTTTTCTCTTAAAACAAAGCTTGTCAAAATCGATAAATCGTTTAAGATCGAAAAGTTTTTTAAAAAAACAAAACGTTCTAACATTTAATATTTTAATTTTGTTTTTTTTGTTGCTATCTAGCAACGATGTCTCGCGTCGTATTGAACTTTTTTCGATTCTTAATATTTTTTTTTTACTTTTTATTGTTGTTAAGATTGCAAACTTGAAGCTTAATATTTTGCTTTCTAAATTAAATTTTTATATCTACACTTTTTCGCAAGATACTTAAAGATTTTTTGCTCTTAGTTGAAGTTAAGTTCGACAACTTGTATTTGTTGTTTTACTATTATTGTTTGTGCAAGAAGCATTATTCTAGATCGAAGATTCTCTAGATTTACAAAAAACAATTAAAAGCGAACACTTTAAGATTGCTATAATTGCTTCGAGTAATTGTTTTTATTATTATTTTAGAACAAATTCTAGAGTTGCGAACAACTTAATTGTTTGTTTTGTTGCAATATATTAATTTGCGTTCTTTGTTTCTAAATATTTTGTTTTAAGCTTTAGTATTGCGTTTTCTAGAAATTAATTCTCTCTTTTTATTTTTTGTTTCTTTGTTTAGTTAATTTTATCTCTTATTATTGTTAAGCTTTCTCTCTTGAGATCGAAGTTCTTTCGTCGAATCGTTGTTATTTATAAAAACGCTCTTAAAATTTATCGATATAATATTTTATTATTGATCTTTTTCTTAATTTAGATGTTAGCACATCTTGAACAATTAACAACAATAGTTAAATTGTGTCTCTTAAACAAGCGTCTTAAGTTGTATATTTTGTTGTTGTTGTTAAGTGTTTATTAGATGTTACTTAAGAATATAGAAGTAATATTAATATCAAAAGTTAAGCTTTAATAATATATAGACAAAATAAAAATAAGATCTTTAATACTTTTAAACGTTCTCGCGAACACTTTAGCGAAGCACTGCTCTCTTTACAAGTTTTATTAAATATTGATTTCTTTTTTTATATTATCGATAATGTCGATATAGAAGATCGAAAGTTGTTTGCAAACGATATCGATCGCAACATTTATTGTTTGTTATTTTTTTTATTGTTGTCTATTGACGAACAAAGAATTTTATTGTTAACAAATAGAGAAAACAACAATTTGTCTCTATGCAATAACAATTTATTCGAATTGTCTAGTTAATCTTGTTTGTTAAATCGCAAACGTGGCAACGCATTCTTTCTAAACAATAAAGACAATTTTATCTTTATTAAGAACTATAATTTCTTGCTCTAGTCTCGACAAAAACGTTAAAGAAACGCAAGAACTTGTTTAGATTTTTACAATGTTGTTTAGTCGAAAGACGAAATCAATTATTTATTACTAGTTACTCTTGTTGATTCTTGTTATTTTTTGATCGCTTTTTATTTTTACGTCAATCTTGTAATTGTTCTTTCGTTGCTAGCTACAAATAATACTTGAATTTATATCGCAAACAATATTATTGTTTAGATCTTTATCTCTAGTTGCGATTGCGATAAGTTTGCGTTTATATCTTGAACTAATATTTATTTACTTGTTAATAAAGTATCTTGATGCGCAAAGACTCTTTAATTCTTCTTTGAACATTTTGTTTCTACAAGAGATAATTAATTATTTTCGACACTTAATATCTTAAGAGTAGATCTTACAACAATTACGCGATCTCTTACATTTGCGTTATTCTCTCTCTCGCAATAAATTTAGCAATAACTATATAGCAATAAATTGACGCACTTTGTTGATCGACAATTGCGTCAAGAAGCTAGACTTCGTCAAATTGAAAATTTAATTTTTGACAATAAGTATTTCTAGTTGTTGTGTTCTTCGTTAATCTTGAGATACAAACAATTTTGTTGTATAAATTGTTACGTTCTTTGTTATATGCAACAATTTTTAGCTCTTTTATTTTTTGTTCTTTCTTTCTTGAAACGAAGAGAATTCTAAGATCTTGATTAACAACTTCGCAACACATTAGACAAAGCAACTTCGTCTAAAATAAGAGTTAGATAACAAAGTTTAAAACTATAGTATCTATATTCTTTTCTCTTATATAACTTAGAAAGCTAACTTATTTATTTATGTTAAAGAATTCTTCTAGCGCATCTAGTACAACAATTATGTTTTGCTTGTTTTTTGTTAATATAATTGCAACACTATAACTTTGTAATGTTATTCTCTCAATTTTGACAATATTTTAAGTTGCACGTATATGCGAGAAAAGATATTTATAAAAAGTATTGATTACAATATAAAGCTACAATATCTTGTCTTAATTAAAAATCTAAAAACGTTTTGAATTGAATTAAAAGCTTTTGTTAATTAAACAAAACTTTTTAAGAATTTTACTTTGCTTTTGTAAAACTTCGATTAAAAAATTTACTTTTAACAAAATATTCTTTTTAAGATTTGTAAAATCTTTATTTAGTATTTTTAATATTAATTTGATATTTTTTCGACAAAAATGCTTGTTACTTAGATTAATTATAGTATCGAGAATTTCTTCTATAATCTTAACAATTTTTTATATTTTAATATTATCTTAATTTGAAAAGTCTTTTGTCTCAATTATTAAGAAAAGCAATTCTAGAATACTTTTGTCTTTCGCGACAACTTACAATACTTTAAAGCGAGATACTCTTTTATGTTTATTAACGCAAATTTAGACAACAATCTCGATCTCTTTTACAACAACTTTTTGCGCACTTACGAGAAATAAATTAGTTACAAAAAATACTAGATACTAAAGTGTCTTTAATATAATCTCTAGCAAATTAACGTCTTCTTCAACGTTTATCTAAAGATTACTTTATTTTTCAACAATATGCTTTAGCGATTGCACAAGATCAATCGCAAAAAAAATTGCGTTTTTTATTATCTCGATATTGTAGTTTGATTCTCTCTTGAATTCTATCTTGTCGAAGTTCTAGATTTAGCGTTTTATTCTTACAACTTAAAGAGCTATCTTATTAACTAGTTAAATAGAATTAAGAGACGCATTGCGAACGCGTTGAAAAGAGATCTTAAATTTAACTTTTCTTACAATCTTCGCTAAAAGTATTGGCAAATCTTGAGCTTATAACAAATACAAATTTTGTTCGAGAAATCTCTCGAGATTGATCTTGTAACTTCTTAAATAGTTGTTATAACTTGCAATAAAAATATTTTCTTTTTAATTAATATTCTTTACTTATTTTTTATTTTAATTAAGTATTGTTTGTACTTTATTTTTCTAATTGTCGAGACAATAACATTTATGTTTGTTAATATTAATCGATAGCTTCTTTCTTTTAAGATATTTGTTACTTAATGTTATTCGAACGCGAGCTATTTTAAGTTTGTGTCGTTGAAGTAGCAACAACGATATTTTGTTATAGCTAACGCTCTTGTGCGAATATTGCAACTTATTTTTAACAATATTGCTTCTACGCGATACAACAAGCTATACAAGAAAAACTATATTACTTGTTTTCGTTGTTGTTAAGATCTTAACTACAAAAATAGCGTAATTCGTTATAGATTGTTATAATTGCTAATCGACTTTATTAATTAAATTATATTTTTTGTCTTTTACGATGCAATCTTCGCGCAATTTGATTTTGTTTATAATATTATTTAAGATTACTTCTAAATTAATTGCAATATTATAGATATTGTTAGACAATACAAGCTCTTGCTTTATAATTTCGAAAGAATAATACAAATTGTATGCAAAGATCTTGATACAAGAGATACAATTATTGTTATTGTTATATAAAAGCTTCTCGCAACTATTAAGATTTAACTTGTAATTCAAAACTACATCTAGAAGATTCTTGCTCTATTTTAGAAGTGTTGCTTTTATAAGCAACTCTAGAAAACTTAATTTTAAACAACATTTTAAACTTAATTGTTATCAAATAAGTTTAACGAATTGCATAATTTTTTGTACTTCTTAATACTTAAGTTTCTTCTCTTTTAATTGTACATTTTTTTTGTTCGCGATTACGCAAATATCGAATCGCAAAACAAGAACTTCTTTATTTTAGATTAATATTATTGCAACAACAAATAAGCTAATTAAGTTAAAAAACTCTTTGCATAAAAGTTAAACAAACTACTTAACAAATATAAGAAAAAATAAAATATCTTAAGATTTCGAGTTTTATTGCAGCACTTTTATTTTATTGTTAGCAAAACTCTAGAAACGCTATCTACTTAAATTTTTTTTCGCATCTTTTATTAGCAATTTATTGTAACACTTTTCTTGATTCTTGTTTATAACAAGAATTATTTTTTCACAATATTAAAAATTAAGAGCAACAACGAAAGCAAGCGTTTTTGAGAAATTATTGTTATAAATCAATTGAAGAAAACCAATTAATTAATATCTTATTTTCTTGCAAACAAGTTCGAACAATATTAAGATCTTATTGCGCTTCTAGATAGAAATTTAACTATAATTAAGAATTGTTGTTTTCGACGCAAGATGCAATTTATTATCTTCGTAAACGCATTTATTGTCAACAACAAATATTGTATTGCTCTTAAATAATTTGTCGACTTGAAGAACTTCTATTACAATATATTTTTAATAATTGTTTATAACTTCAATATAAGTCTTAAGATTCAACTTCAAGCTCTTTAGACAAACAACAACATGTTCAAAACTAGCAAATTCGACAACAACGAAGAATAACGTCTCTTTTATACTTTTTCTAAGAGATTAGTTAAGACAAAAATAGTTTGCAAACAATATTTAGATCTTGCTAGCATTCTTAGAAGTCTAAATATATACAATTATCTTTTTTGCTTGTTATCTTTATATATTGTAGCGCAACTTTAAATTAGTTTAGACAATTTATCTTTTCGCAATAGTTAAATATCAAATATCTTCAATTGTAAAGTCGATAATTTTGTTTATTTGTATTTGATTGCTAAACTTAAAGTGTCTATCTTGATCTTATTTTAAATTTAAGAACTACAAACAATTTCTTTTTGTATTTTAATAGATTTGTTGTTCTTCTAGCGCTCTTACATGCGCTTTAACACACGATAATCTTAACAAGTTAATTAATCTCTTGTTAAATTGCGCAACGTTAAAGCTTGCAACGTAGTCAACTTCAAGCTCAATATGTTTCTCGATTCTCTTTTTATTCTATTTGCGAGTTATAGTTACAATAGCTAGCAATAAATTCAAGACAAAATTCTTTGTTTAAGCAAGTTATAACTCGCATTTGTTATTGATAATAAATAAGTAAATTGTCGAAAATCCACAAATATTGCATCAAGTATCTTAACTTTTTAAATAAGATAATAATCTAGATAGCAACTTAATTACTAATCTTTTAGTTGTTTTCGCAAATCTATATTGTTGTCTTTCCAATTATTGTTTTAGTATTATAATTTAATAGTAAGATAATTTATAGAGTTCTTAGCTCTTAGTCAAAGTCTACTACAATAAATTATTGCGTCTTAATATTGCGCTTTTCGTCTATTAGAATTCTAGTTAAAGTTAAGTTGTCTATATTTATAAATATACTAATCTAAGACAAGCAAAACGTTTAGTGCAATTAATTTCTAGACGTTAGTTTATAATTAACAATTTATTAACTCTAAAAAAGACTACAATCAATTGCGAAAAACTTAGAATTTATTTCTTTATATAGTTAATATTCGAGTTCTAGAGCACTTTAAGTCGACATAGTGTCGCTTATCGATATATTTTGTTAAAATGTTGCAATCGAAGCAAAGCAATGTGTTTAACACGCGCATAATATGGAATTCTTAAGTAGCTTATTTGTCTTTGATATTCTTTTCGCGTTGTTAAATAGTCTAAATTAGTAGTTTTGTCTCTTATCTTAAGCAAAAAGATTAAGTGCTCTAGATCTCGATTGTACAACGCTCTTAAATTATGTCAAATTATAATAATTCCAGGTTAACTAATAATCTTTACTCTCTTTTATTCTCTTAATATTCTTGTCTATTGTATTAGTATAAACTCGTTGCGATACAAATTGTTTATAGACAATTGCGATCTATTAAATTAATTAAGAAGCAATTATAAAGATTGTATCTTCAATTCTTTTATATAAAGTTAAAAGTTAAGATATTAAGATTTTGAAAACAAATATTGTAAACTCTAGATATTGTTGTTCGAACACAAGAAGTGTCAAGAATTAATAGTTAAGAAATCTATAAAAATAGCAAATTTTTCTCGACGCGCTCTTGATAGATCTTTGTGCAACATAAATAAATTAATTTCTTAATTCTACGAGATTTACGATTGATTTTCGATTCTTTGTTGCTCAAATCTAGTAGTATTAGTAGAATAGAGTTCAATATTAATTTAATACGAAGATCTTGTTTTCTTATTTTGTTTTACTTCGTAAACTTTTTAGAATCTTATATTGTTTCGAGAGCGACAAAAGTTAATTGCAAATAATATTTTGTTTCTAATACAATCTAGCGTCAAAGTCTCGAATTACTCTTGATTGCGTTTTTGTTTTCTTCTAAACTTGCAATTATTTGTAGCTTATATTACTTCTCTCACTTTTCGCTAGCTTTCGTTCGTTTCTACGTTTGCGTTGGTTGTCTTGCTTTACTAATTATACTAATATACGCTAAATTATAGTTGTAGCTTCTTGTTGTTCAAAATTATAGATTTTGTTTAAGCGATCTTTTAATTATTTTATCTAAACTTTTGATAATATTTTGATCTAATCTTAGATAATTTCGTATTAAGCGAAAATTGTAGTTTGTAAACAACTTTTGTCTTAGATGTTTGCGTTCTAAACTAATCTTATAATTTGTAGATAACTTTTGTCTCGATATCTTAAAAGCACAAGCTAGACAATATTGTTGCAACGTCGATTGTTAAGATTGCGTATACGAGCAAACTAGTATTGTCAAAAAGAAATAAATTTATTATTATTGCTCAAAATCTAAAGATACTAAAGAAGAAAGCTTTGCGTAAGAATTCTTAAAACGTCTTTGTAATTAATATAAGTTTCGAAATTAATAAGCAAATATTGTTTAAATATCTTAAGTTGCTAGATATTAATATTTTGTGCGATATTATCTTAGAAGACAACAATAGAATCAAGAAAACTTTACAATTATAGCAAAAAAGTTAGTAATGCAACTTCTTTGTTAAGAGTATCAAATTCTTAAAGCGCTAACTTTTAAACAAAATTTTTGCATAACTCGAAGACTAAAATATTAAAATAAACTTTCTTCTATATATTTTATCTTTTTTTAATATCGAATCGCATATTATTTTTAGCAATAATCAAAAATATTGTTTTTGAATAATTATAATACTTTAAGTACTTTACTTCAATCCAAAAATTGTTGTAAACACAATAGCGAAAATAATGCGAAATACAATTGTTGCTATCTCGCATATCTTAGTATTAAAGACGTCAAGCAAACTTTACAACTATATTTTGAAGAATTAGTACAAAGTCTTCAACGTACTACAATATAATTGGCGATATAGCTTAAAGAAATCTAACACTAGTATTACGCGTCTTTAAAGCATTTTTGCATAAACATTTGTCTATCTAATTTTAATCAAAATAAAGATTAAATTAATTTGCGAATCGTTTAATGCTTTGACAATTAAGCAAGCGATTTGTTTACACGTTAGTTATCTATATATAAGTACGAAGAATAATTAGTTTGCAACAACTCTACAAGAGAAGAAGCAAAAATTAGAAATTGTCGATTTGCAAGTAAAGATGCAAAATTTTGTTGTCTCTTAAGATATTGTTGCGCAAATTAGACAAAAGTTTAACAATATTTTTGAAAAGTTCTAGAAAAATTTTATCAAAAGTGTTGCTATTATAATCTTCAATTTAAAGCAAATAGATTTGCGCAACTTTTGTCCAATTATAATAGTCGAAAAGTACACAAAAGTGGTCGAATTAATTAGTGCAAAAATACAAGTGTTGTTTTCTCTCTTACTAGTTGATAGCGCTAGTATTGTTTCAACAATTGTCGAAGTCGACGTTTAGATAGTTGTTGTTATAAGATAGTTACGCGACGATTTTGCGCTTAATACTTTTACTTGTGCTATTGACAAAGAGACTCTTAATTAAGACGTTTAAATTATTAATTAGATTTGTTCTTATTTTTAAGAATTGCAAGTAGCGTTGAATACAATAATCGCAATTGTCTTCAAATATAGCGAGACTTATGTTGTTTTTTATTTTAATTTTGTCGAATCTCTCTTTCTTAAAACGTTTCTTAAGTAAAGTATTATTATTTCGCTAAAGCTATCTTAACTAGTTGTTGACTTCAACTCTAACAACAACTATAATCTTAATTACGATAACGTTTTTGTCGCAAAGATTACAATATTGTTCAAAACTTTGGCGCTTAAGCTTACTAGACGCACTTTGAAAGCGCATTAAGTTGTCTTTGTAACATAAATATATTAAGTTAAATAGTTGCTAGATAAATAAGTATTATGCAACAATATAAGTCTAGATAAGATTGTAATCGTACTATTCTTTATAGTTCTTATAGTCTTAAAAGAAGAGATTTTGATGCTCGAAAAACACAAGTTGTTTGTAGACAACTTTTGTCTCTTCAATTTTCTTGCGACAAACAAACTTGTATTTAAGAATAGTTACAAGTTGTTTGCAAACAATATTTGCTTTTGTTTGCTCTTGATATTCGATAAAATAACGAAAAACGTTAAAATAAAAAAAATTAAGAAAAATTTGAGCAATAATATAGATAAGTACTAGCTATTGATTCTCTTATTAATAAATAAGATTTCTAATAGTAATTTAAAGTCTAGACTAAAAAAGTATCTTTATAAGAAGTATTTAAAAATGGCGCAACAACTTAGTTGACAAATCTATCGCTCTACTTTGATTGTAGTTCTCTCGATTGCTATACAAGTATAAAAGAAGAAAATTTAGAACTATTTTCTTATTTTGCGTTTCAAGTACTTTGTTAATTGTTGTAACATTAGTAGCTATTTGAATTAATAGTATATGTTTGAAATGCGATTAAGAAATCTTTTGCAATATATGTTCGACTTGCTAGATAATTTATTAACTTTGTTCTATATTATTTTTATATTTTATATTATTTAATTGTGTTGTTGTCTTTTCTACTTGTAGAAGTATATAAATCTTAAACGCGTTTAAATCAAGACAAAATATCGAAAGCATTAAGATATTGTTAATAAGAAAAAGAACGCTATTAAGAATTTTAATAATGTCAAGATTCTTAATACAAACATTTTAAATATAGTCTAGTATAAATGTTTTAACGTTTTTGAACACGTTATTTGTAACGAAGTTCAAAAGCTCAAATATTTTAATATTTTTGTCTACAAAAGTATTAAGAATCTCGCGACGTCTTTTACTAATTTGTTGACAACTACGTCTATATTTAACAAATCGAACAATCTTAAAAATCTACTCGATTTTCTCTATAACAAGAATTGAATTTGTTTTGATTTTAAGAGCGACATCTTGACTCTTATTAAATATAAAATTGTTTTTTGAGAGATATAGCGCTTTTTATTGATTGTCGCAAATCTATTAATATATTGTTAACTTCTTGATTTGCAAGCGTTTTACAAACATGCTACATTGTCGATAATTAATAAGTAGATTAACTTAGATATAATTAGCAAGCTACTTTTCTCGATTCTTACGCTCTTTTATATGTGTCGAATGTTCGCGTTAGTTATTCTTAACATTAATAGTTGTTTTGTTTGTATTAACTAAAATCTTTTATATAATAAATAATGCTACATGGAATTGCAACTAAGCGCTAGAGAGACAATTAAGTATCTCTATATTTATTAGTAGATTGTTAACATTCTTAGCAAGAGCTACAACAAAGAAAAGAAAACAACTCTTAGAAGCTTTGTCAACTATTGTTGTCTTTATTATGCAATAATATTGTTCGAACTCGATTATTTCTATTAGACAAGAAAGATCTCTAGAACAACGAAAAACGTTGTTGTATAATATAAAAATTTTTGTAATCTTAATGTTATTTATTACTACTAAATAACTTGTGTCTTTGCTTAATATTTTAACTCGATTTTTTGCTAGAGTTTTATTATTTACATTGTATATTTCTTTGTTAAACTTTAGTTTTTGATAAATTTTATGCATTATGTGTGCACTCTTAATAGTTGCAAACTTCTTATATTTTGCGACTAACTTTTGATATAATAATTGATAAAGTTTTATTTTGTTAATTTTAGATACAACGTACTTAATATTTGAAGCAATTACAAGATTGCAAAGCAAGAGATTGTTGTTAACGCGTTTAACAATATCTATAGTCTTGTTAATGCTCTTGTTACGTCTTCTTGCATCTTGTTTATAAACTACAATTTGCAATTTAATTGCAACAATTGTTGCTTCTTCGATATTCTTAACTAGACTTAGATTGCACTCTAAAGTAACAATTGTATCTTACGTATAAGATAGACTTAATTATGCTTTATTTGAGTAATTATTGTCGATTACACGTATAACTAGATAATTTAGATTATTGCTACTAAAAAGTAGATTAAAATTATTGCGAAACAAGACAATATAATTGTTATATAGAAGAAAATTAACTAGTGGCAATTCGACAATCTAGACAAGACAAACAACAATAACAATTTCTATAACAACGCATTTGTGCGAATGCGAATACTTAATCTTAAGTGCGAAGATTTGTATATTTAGCAATTTAATTAAAGATTCTTTCGCAAAAAGTAAATTAACGTCTAGAATTTATACGTTAAAAATAGTTTTTTTATTAAAGTTAAGTTTTGCAAAAAGCTTAATTTTAAGAAGTTGCGTTTGTTGCAAAAAGCGTCAATTTCCAAATTATAAATATACTTAACAAGTAGATTCTTTGCTTTCTCGACAAAAGTGATTTGCAAACAATTTTTCTCAATATATTTTGTTGTATTAATTTTAATCTTAAACAAGTTAATACAAGTCGAGAGCAAACAACTAAAGCAAGAAAAGATCAAAAATAAGTATATTAACAATTACAAATCTACAATTTGTATACAATTAAAAGATAAGAGCGATGCGCAAAACGTTAAAAATAATATGTTGAATTACAAAAGCAATGTGCGAAAGAAGAATGTGCAAACAAATAATAAATTGACAAGAAAGTTGTTTGCAAACAACTTGTATGCGTGTTCGAAACTAATAAATTTTTTGCAAATAAGAACAAAGATATTGACTTTAACATTAAAAATTAAGATAAAATTAAAGATAAACTTGAAGTTGCAAATAAAAATAAACTTGAAAATAAACTTGAAAATTTTGATAAAAATAAAGATAAAAAAGATAAAGTTGAAGATAAAGTTAAAGACAAAGATATAAGCAATAATAACAATAATAACTTAAAAACAAAGCAATCTCTCTTGTTAAAATTAGATTTATCGATCGATAAAGATTTTTGTTTTTCTTAATTTTATAGTTCTTTTAATAACTTTTTGTCTATTCGCAAGACTTCGAAGAAAATAAAGAGAATTGCTAGTATAAAGATTTTCACGTTATATTACAATCTTGTTTTCAAGTTGTTGTTAATTATTGATACTAGATTTGTTACAATCAATTCTTCGTTTGCAATTATTGCGCTCTTAAAATTAGCAACTTGCTTTGTTACTTAAGCGACAACGCAAAGAAGTTTAAAGTTAATCGAGAGAGCTTTCTAATATATTTGAATATAAATAACAAATTTGTACTTTTCTTTGCGATAGTCTAGTTGTTGTCTCTCTTGTTTCTAGTGCTTAGAGCTCTTGTCTCTTTTATATTTTATATTTTCGAGTTCTTGTGCGTCTTGTCTATATATAGATAGCGATCTCTATTTTCTATATAATTAAGTATCGATATGTTAATTTTTAGTCTTTATATCAATTTATTTATTGCGTCTTAGAATAGTTGTAGCAAAAATTCAAGATATTTAGTTTCTAAAATCGCAAACTCTAAATTTTCTAAAAAATACTATTATAATATTAATCTATCTTAGACTTTGAGTTATTATTGTGTTTTTATAAGTAGATATCGACAAGTTCTTAACACAACTACTTAATTTGCTTATTATACTCTTATTTCAATATATAAGTAAACAAATTTTAGATATTTACAAATGTATTAATTGATAAACGCTTAATATTCACGACATTTAGAGATAATTTACTTTGATAAATAGCTATCTAAATTAATAGAAAATCTATTTAATGTTATTAAATATTTATAGCAAGACTATTTGTTTCTTGTAATATATTATGTTTTGTCTTTTAAAATTATTAATTATTATTTACGTCGATCTTAGTTCTAAATAACAAAAGTTGTCTATAGATAGTTTTCGCTCTTTTAATATCGATTTTTGTAAAGTTGCGACAATAATATTTGTGCAATAGTTAAGATTCTTTCTATAGTTCGATATTATTAATAAGTAACTTCAAGCACGTTTGCGAAATATATATAATTAGATCTTTCTTAATATAATTCGCGTATATTATATGCTTAATAACAACTTCTTATATATTATCTTCTTAAGTTGTATTTAAATATAAATCTCTTTTATTTATTTAATTTTTTTTAACTTTAAATTATCTTTTCTTACTTGTATTTTCGTGCGTTTATAAACGAGAAAAATCGCTTAAGTTAAACAAGCGCGTTCGATCTAAAAAATTAGAAAAAAGATATACAAAACAAAGTCTTCGAGATTTATATAGAGAAGAATATTTAAACTTTCGATTGTTATTATAAGCAAGATATTCTAACGAAATCTATATAAATAAAGCAACTTAGCTCTTGTTCGCAATAGTAAGCTAGAGAAGATATTTAAGCGAGACTTGTATAAATGGCACAATTTCGTTTTTGTCTATATAGATAGAATGTTGTTCGAGAGACACGTGCGTCGACAAAGAAAGAATTATTGTAAATTCTTTTTAAATTCTTGTTGTTACGTTATTGCGACAAATCAAGATTAATTAAAAACAATTGCTAATATCTTATAGTTGCAATCAAATCGAAAATTAACTAAAGATTGCTAGTGTAATCTTTTTGATAAACTTATTGTTACTAAAAGCTATTATACTAGTGTGCAAACGACAACGTGTCGCTTCTCTAATAGTATATTACGTGTAACAACGATTGCAACTATATTAAATACTAACTAGATTATCTATTTTAATATTGCTAGTGTATTCTTGCGAACAAAAGATACTAAACTAGTGTTTATATAACAACTTGTAAAATAAATTTCTAGATTCTATACTATTAAGACACGCTTTACGAAGATAATAATTAAACAAGTTTCGCCACAAATGTCAATTTTAGTATTAACGCACGATCTTGTATTTGTGTCAAGAATTGTCGTAAAAGTTGTTCTAAAATAATTTCTTCTCTTTGACAAAAATCTATAACTAGAGAGCGTTATATATTTGATCTCTATTATTGATTAAGCGTATTTATTTCTTCTTGAAGATTAATATATAATCACTATTATAATTTGTAACACTAGTTATTACTCTCGTTTCTTTCTTATTAACGTAACGTTCAACTCAACTAGAGACGCTACGCAAGATACATTTAAAGAATTGAATGTTAAAACAATTCTTCGATATATACATATATATAATTCTATATATATATAATTATTTTAAGCAAGAATGGAATCGATTTGTCGACTAATGTTTGCATAATTATTATTGCTATATTAAATGTACGCAAGCACTAGCTAACGAGACAATAATTAATAGCGAACAAGAAAGCGCTTGCATTACAAGCGTCGAAGTGCTTAATACTAGAAGAATTTTCTAGAAAGATTAGTTCAACTTGTTTGTTTAATTTTAACAAACTTCTTCGACGCATCGAGCGAATCTTAGAATTCTACAATATTTTAGAACATGCTATTAAGATAGTTGTATCGAGCGAATTTTAGAATTTTGCAATATCTTAAGACATGCTATCGAGATAGTTGTATCGAACAAATTTTGGAATTTTGCAATATTCTTAAAACATACTATCAAGATAATTGTATCGAGCAAATCTTGGAATTCTACAATATTTCTAGAATATGCTATCGAGATAATTGTATCGAACAAATTTTAAAATTTTGCAATATTCTTAAAATATGTTGTCGAAAGATAGTAATTAGACAAGTTTTGCTAGCTTAATTATTTATGTTGTCTAAAGCTTCGAGTTTAGACTTAATATTGTTAATAAAATATTATATGCAAGTTGTTTGCAAACAACTCTCTCGCTATTTAAGCTAGCTATAACTAGCAACAAGTATATTATACATTACTAGATTTATCGATTATATTTATATTTTTCTTAGAATCTAGATACTTAAAGATTGTTATGATCGATAACGAACGTTGTTATAATTGTTTTCTTGATCGACAATAATAGCAATAGAATTATTAACAAGATAATATTTAGCTCGATATAAGATATTGAGCGAAATAGACTTACTCGCTTAAATATTGAAGCGATTTCTCGATATATATACAACGTATCTTGTATATATATATATATATAGTTATCTTTAGAGAGATTGTCTCGTCAATTAGAAGCGACACGTTTACTATATAAAACGCATACATATATTAATTGACCAAACAATAATTAATAGCAAACAAGAAAGCACTTGTATTGCAAGCGTCAAGATATTTGTGAAAATTGTTTTATTTTAAAGATAATTAATTTGCTTTTAAGCGATCAAAATCGATAATTATTAGTTTTTAAATAGTTAGTGCGTCAATAAGTAGTGTTTGTTTTAACATTAATAACAACAATGCTAGACTTTGTTCTATATTAAAAAAAGTCAAGAAATCGAAGCGTGCAAATATTAAACAAAACAAAGACATAAATCGACATTAGCTAAAGAGATCAATATTGAGAGCAAACTTTCTCTTTGAAGATAATCGCTATTAAAATTCAATTAAAGCAATAATAAATTAGATTAATTATTAAGTACAAGTGCTCTTAATTTCTAATGTTGATAAAGATAGTTAAATCGATCTATAAATAGCAACGAAAGCTCAAAATCGAAATTGTTGCTATTAAGAACAATCGAGAAAAAAGTTGTTTACAAAGAACTTTTGTTTCGATTATCGCTTGCTTTAGATTAAAGATTGTAATATATATATTCGATTTTATTTGTTGTCTTTGTTGTAATAACTTTTGTTTAAAAGAGTGTTTCTATTTTTGTTCGATTCTTTTCTTTCTTTTGTGTTTACTTTCTAGCACAAATTTTCTTTCGTATATTTTATATATTTTGTTATACGTTTGCTTGTTGCTATTATAATAGCAATACTTAAGAAAAAGAGAGTATATTAAAAGAATTAAGACAAACATTAAAGTCGAGTCGAATAACATTATATTTAATAAAAATGCTTTAAGCAATAAGACGAAAAATAGTTTAAAAGTGTTAATTAATTAAAATATCTTAAAAGATAAACAAAATATGTTAGACAAAATATATAACTAAAATACTTTCAAAACAACTTCGAGCAAAGAACTAATTATCTTTAGTCTTCTTCGATTTGAATCGATATTTATATTGACGAAGTTTCTAAAAATACAAGTTAATATTAATTGCGAAAATAATAAATTTCGCAATTATATCTAGAAATTAAGATATTATTAACACAAGAGTTGTATTAAATTCTTAATAAATTACGAACTTGTACTAGAATAATATAATTTGTAATATTAACAAAGAACACTACAAAAGATACGATCTATCTTGATACTATTGTAGCACTATTAGTTGAATTGATTGCGTAATTGTTTCTATTGTTTGCGCTCTAGAATTTTATTAAATAGTTCGATAAATGTAGATTGCGATAAAATAAAGAGAAAATAATTAACTAGAATTGCAAAAGACTCTCTAGAATATTGCGAAACTAGAATAGAAATAAAACGAGATAAATTTAAATTAATATTTGTTCGAATAACTCGATATTAAGAACAAGTTTCTCTTTTCGAAAACAATTGTTGTCGAGATTCGACTAAAATAATTTTAAGTCGATTTGACTTTTGCAATATTTGAGCGCTTTTAATATTTTATGTTAATAAACATAATTGAAGAAATTCGTAAACAACGATAGATAATTAATATCGACGCTTAAAGTTGCAAAAAATAGCTTAAGTAAAAATTGTCTATAGAGAATCTACTTTCGATTGCTACTTGCTACAAGTATATTATATACTATACGAAGACAAAGATTCTCGATAAATTACAAACTTGCTTTAGTATTGTCGACTTTAATAGTCTTTGATCTAGTTAATTGTATTGCACTTTGTAAAGTTGCTATAATTAACAAACTTATTAATAATTGAAAACAAGACTATTGTAATTAGAAAACGAAAAAACAATAGTCGAACTAGTTATCGAGAACATTATAAGTCGAATTATAGATTTTTTTGTTTTATAGTACGTAAATTACTAAGAACTTTACAAGTTAAATTACTTGGCAAAGCATATAAATGTAATTAGAAAAATCTATTTGTATTTTAAACACAAAACTTGATTTCGTATTAAATGCGAATTGTTATTGTTATAGTTGTTTGTAGACAATCTTCTTTTTGCGTGCGCTAATTGACGAAAATCGTTTCTATTATTTGTTTCGTTTCTTGTTGTAGTTTTGTCAAGAGACAAAAATAAAAAAGTTCTTCGCTTAAAATTAATAGTGACGAACTAGTCTTTGTTAATAATAGATTAGAATAGAAGATTAATTAAGATAAAAGAAAAAATATACTAATAGATTTTCTATAGACAAGTTATCTCTATTTGCAAAATTAATTAACAATTCGAGAAATAAAATAGCGATAACACGAAAACTCTTAATTAATATAAATGTTAAATATTAGAATTATGCTATTAGATAAACGAAAGAAGTAATATAATAATATAAAGAAAATATTTAATTAATCGATAATAAGAGCTTGTTAAGTTCTACTAGTATATTTGAGTTTTTTGCGATATGTTTTGCTTCTTGTTTTAATCGATTATTTATAGCAAGCAAGTACAAATAAATTACAATAAAAAAGAAGTATAATTTGTAGCATCTTATAACTCTAAATTATATCAAGTAATGTTAATTAATTTTCGTTTTTGTTATAAAATTTCTTTTTTATTTTTCTACTTAAGTTGTTCAATCGTATAATAGAGAATTCGAGAGAAACAAAAACTACAAACGCAAAGCTTCGAATCTAAAAAAAATAGATATATAATACGTATTAATAAACAAGAACGAGAGCAAATCTAGTTGTCTTGTTAACAAGATTCTAGAATCTCTATATTGTTAAGATTGCTTTCGAGCTACACTTAGATTGTTTGCTTTTACAAGCGTTAATTGTATAACAAAATAAATAGAGAGTCTTTTTAGATTTATCTTGTTTGTCGCAATTCTCGATTATATATTTTATCGAATTTAGTTTATTTAAGTCTATTATTTTCGTCAATTAATTCGCAAATAATTTTGATTTATATTGTATTTTTGTAGCAATAATAATAAAAAATGTCTTTGCTTATCTTTAATATTACAACTTAAGTTTAAAGACTATCTAGATTCGAGATTCTTAAACTTGTACAAAAAGTTTAAACTAATTTGATAATTAATAGAAAATAAATCGACAATTGCGTCAATATATTAAAGAATCTTTAAAATATATTATAATTGTCGAATTAAATCTAGATAATACTAATAATTAAATAATAAATAGAAGATCGAGAATTGTTTACGTAGTATAGCTTTAAAAGACACTTTTGTTTAGTTATACTTATTGCTTTTAACAAATCTCTTATTTCTAATTCTTGTAAATTGTAGATTTTTTTAAACGTGAAACAAAATTGCTAAGAGTGTTTGTAGTGTATTGCTAATAATATTAGATATTTTGTTAGAATTAAGAAGCAATATTGTGTTGTAATACAACAAGTTCTTAGATTCGCAAACGCTTGTTAATTAATATTATTTGTTTAAATTTTGCAATCTTCTTTTTTGTTCTTGTTAATCGAAAGAATAAAGAATGTATTGTTTACAATAGAGAGTGCGAACGCAAGTCTATTGTTTACAAAAGATAGTTAATTGTCTTTCGCGCTATTGCGTAACGTCAAACTCGCAAATTAATTAACTTCTATAGTCGAACACTTGATTTAAATTGCGTAGTTAAGTTTTTAATCGCAAAATGCGAAAGCTATACTTGAAAACGTAGACTTTAATAGATAATATAAGTTTAATATTGTTTAATTAGCAATTTAAGTTGATCTAATTAGAATTTAGTTAAATTTGCTATTTTTAAAAGAAATTACAATAAATTTGTTCAAAACTCTAGCAAGTCTTGCGTTTAAAAAAGAAAGAGAGCTAAATTTAAGTTAAGTATAGAGAGTTTATTTGCTAGAAGTTATTCTAAGAGAAGATTGAAATTAAATAGATTGTCGCAATTAATAAAAATATAGAAATATATAGATTAATTGCGTCAAGTTAGATCGATTCTAAAAGTTAGAATCGAAAAGTTAATTTAATTTCTAATGTTAAAATTAACTATTTAGATCGAATTGTAGACTTAGAACCAAAAATCAACTTGAAAAACCAACTTAAATCGCTAAGACTTAGTATTAATATAAAGAAATTCTAAAATAAATAGTAGAAACTAGAAAGCTATATTCTATTCTATAATCTCTTGATAGTAAATTATCTAGTAATACATTAAGATAATATATATAAGCTATTTAGAATTAAAATCTAAAAAGTTAATTTAATTGTATCTTAAGAGAGATTCGAATCCTCGATACAATACAAATATTAGATAGATTAATATTATTTATAGCTAGCTCAATACTAATATTGCAACGCATTCCTAAATTTAGTAACAACTATTAACAATTACATTTGCTCTAATTACTAAACTATTAGAACTTTTTATTTAAGTTTATTCTATTTAACTATATATAAAGAAATAATACTTAAATAATAGAGAAATTATTAAAGTATTAATTATATATTCTTAGTGCGTTATTAAGAATTAAAGTCTTTAAATTAAGTAAAATCAAATAAAGTTATATATAAGTTGCAATTCTAATATCTATTTTAATTACAATTTTATAATGCAAAAGAATAATAAAATAAAG
>JAABUW010001720.1_pt1 | contig 35348 bp, 33 predicted proteins | sample 5560081 | NCBI WGS metagenome assembly JAABUW01 (sample SAMN10711882, study PRJNA513363) | rock metagenome | isolation source: Antarctica rocks | place: Antarctica: Victoria Land, Knobhead sud | reverse complement strand
CACTTCTGCAGTCCTGCGTATGTATGTCACATGTCGGGGCTCGTGCTACATCTATCGATCACTCAACCCGTCACCGTCTCACCCACGTTCAGACATTCTTCTACCGAGCTGCCTCAATTGAATCGGGCAGATCCTGGAGATAGACAACGTGGGTATATCATCTTCGGTAGGTTTCAAAGGAAATCCTGAGAACCTAAGTTTAGATAAAGCGGGATGCATCTGATGATGGCCTAGGTGGTGATTTGAGCAATGTTGAGCACGTATCACGGTTGGCTTTGTGCTAGTATGATTTCATAGATTGTATTTAGGGAAATAGGTCGCTGCCGGAAGAAGAAAGTTGGAAGAGAGCACAATTGGCGGAAGAGCATAACATCCCCAGCGAACCGCCAGTACCTCCGGCAGCTCGAAACCCCAAGGTCATAGAAAATGGAACTCGGAGCCTGCAGTTTAACGAGCCACTTGGACTCAGGTGAAGAACGGGGAGCTTATGCTTTTGGAAGGATTGAAGTGATGAAATCGGTATCTCCCAACGGGCACAAAGGAGCTCACTAGCAATCTGCACCGAGTACTGTACATAATGTTCTCTCTACAATAGCAGTACGAAGGAAGATTCATGTAGTCGTACCAATCATGTTCCACTAGTTGCTTCCAGCATCCAACAGTGTCCTGAGTGGCGCAGGAGAGATGGGCCTGGGATCAATAGATCGTGGCAGTCTTTCATCTCCTCAAATGGATCGTGTACAAGCCTGCTCATTCATGGTCTCTTCGGTGTGTTGCACTTCCCCTACTTAAAACACGAGCCAGCCTGCATGTTAACACTCCGGTACGCAATTCTGACATCCACATATGAGTCAGGAAGCGAACTTTGGATGGAATGTAGTGCTGGACTCATGACGAGTTTCCGTAAGGTGTCTGATGGGTGAAAGTCGATATACTCGCTTCGGTGCGTGGGTGCTAAGAGTGCCAAGGAGGCTCTGCGGGCCGACTACAGCGCTAGTGGGTAAACTTCGGAGCGAATGATGAGAGTCAATCTAAGCGTGAAATAGTGAAAGCGATTGGCTAGTTGATAGGATACAGCTTGATGCCCGTCGATCGGTCACTCAAAGACTATTTCCTTGACTTTGTTGCTATTCAAAATGTCTGAAAAGAAGCGTAAGAGACATGAGTCAAAGGCTCAGGACCTACCCCGTAAAAAGGCCGCGGTGAATGATCTTCCTAAAGATATCAAAGTCTCTGTGATTGAAGATGGGGATCCATGGGCGCCAGTACTTGGTGAGTAGACGATGCAATGTTCATCCTGTCACGGAGGCTTTAGGATGTCAAATGTGTACATGCCTGACATTCATAAGCCTCAACGCCAGGACTTACACTTCCCTCGACTCTGGCGCTCAAGCCATACACGAAAGACCGACCCATTTCCTCGAGATCCTTCGTTCCAGGCGCAGAGCTCTTGCTACATTCCTCTACCCACCCCAAGCTTGACTACACTGCCTGTGAAGAGTCTTCCAATGGCTCGGAGAATTACTTGAAGCATTACGTTGGTGTCTATGACCCAGAAACTGGAACACTCCAACTGGTGCAAGCTCGAAAAGCTGTGGTGCGGAGTACTCTTCGTTCAGCAGTTGCTTCCAGCGCCAATAGAAAGGATGAGGAGGACAACGTTCCAACTGTGTGTTTCGGTCTTCTATCGATCGTATACTTCCACTGACCCAACGGTTCAGGCTCTCTCCGCTCGGTCAAATCTGGGCCTTGCCTTTGGCACCAAGAAATCCCAAAAGGCTATTCGTGCCCTGACAACCAACGCAATCCAACCTTCGCCTTCGAAGACCAAATCTCAAGCCCAATCGGACAAGGGCCGACAGTTTGATCCTGTGACATCTGCTGTTCTTTCCTCAATGGCTGAATCGACCTCCTCTATGCCTACTCGTGACGAGATGCAAGCGGCGATAGATGAAGGAAAGCCGCGTCCAAAGCCAAACATGGAAGCATCGACTGCAGCTGAAGTCTATCCACTGGAACAACTCGTGGGCGGCGAGAATGTGCTGGCGAGAATGGGAGTGAAGGACTGGATAGACACAGTAAATGCTGGAGGTGATGTGCAAATCAAAAGCCGGTTCGTAGCACGGAGATTGCGGGCCATAGTGGAAAGTGGCCATGTGAAACAAGTTAAGGCACTGAGATACTTACTGCTGTTGATCGAATGGTTCATAGGATTGAAGCCGGGACCTAAGTCGGGCAAAAAGGTGCCAAAGCTCGAAGACATGAGCTCTTTGGCGGAAGTTTACGGCAGCGAGACCGTCTTGAGCGTGGCAAGGCGATTCGCCGATGGATCCCAACTCAATAAATGGCATATCGACAATATCATAACACATATCCTCGCTATCGCCATTTCGCTTCACGGTTTTGCAATGGATACGCACGACATTCGGGAAGATCTGAAGCTTGAAGCCAAGGATGTGAGGAACTACTTTGTGGAGCTTGGCTGTGTTATTTCTTTGCCTACAGAGGCTGAAAGACTGGCATTGAAAATCACGAAGGCAGAGGGTTCAAGCCATCGTATTGCAAAGCTAAAGCTGCCATTGGTGTTTCCGAAGATGCGGGTACCAGTAACTGCAAAGAGGCGATAACTTGATGTCTTATCCAAGCTCATGTATGTGGGCCACGAAGAGTGGAGATCAGGGGCACTAGCTGTGAAGGCTCACAGCATATCTGCTATTGCTGCAGCGTTTACTCAACCGAGCTTAATGGTTCCCAGTCATTCTCACCCGACAAGCACCACTTGACGCATCCCAGCGCAACTTCTCATTACATGGCGTGGGACAAGCACGGAGTGAACAGAAGAGGCGCTGCAGTATAGTGTTACAACGTGGGCATATCTCTTCCCAATGCCAAATGCCATAACTTTATATACAATTCTTTGTTGGCTCATGTGTACTAAATCCTACATTTCCTGTCGTGCGTGCGTTGAAATAGATTGCTTACATGACGGCGATGAGTTCCTCTCTTCTGGAAAGACAAGTCAACACCATAGAGCAGGCACTCGACCATTGTGGTACTCGAGAAGTCATACTCTCGAATTTTTGGGCACCTACTTCTTGAAAAGCACGAATAGTGTCGGTGCTCCTTTTAACCTCTCTAGATCCTTTAGCTTCACCCGGTGACTTCAGCAGCATTGGACATGCTTCTTCTATTTTCTGTCTCCACAGTCATCTGTGCGGCCATAAATGGACGTACAGGTGTCAGCATATTCAGCTCTTACATAGTATTGTCCCCTGAGTGAGAAGCGAGGAGGAACCAAGCTTCTTCGGGTTAGAGTGTGCTGAATCATCTTACATTGGCTTACTTCTGATAGGCGGAGATGGCCCCATCGAATCGTTCATCCCGATGATCGACCGTCTCCGGTTGTTCGATATCCCCACCGCATTGTCACTGAGCAAACGCATCCTTTTGCTCCCAATTGAACACCACAAGTTGCTATACACCGAAGACACCGTCCCTTCGTAGCAATGGACGCCCTGCTTCGCCAATCTCGTCACATGTGTCCATTTCTTAACAAGACTTCTCCCGCCACCCTTCGCTCTCTCTCAACTACCACTCGCCATGTCTCTCCGGGTGGAGGGACCATGTCCAATCTTCAGGTCCTCGGCCGACGCTGTCCAGTAATGGGCAAAGCCATGGCTATTCAGAGCGCCAAGGCCGGCCGTTGCGCCCTCGACGGAGCGTTTGGCGGAGTTCGAGCGTATGGAGGAAAAGCGAAAATCCATACGTCGAGGGCTAGGCAGGCTGCTGTAGCGCCGGATGTCGTCAGGCGTGAGACACACGGTATGAAAACATAGTCGAACTTCCTATGTGGCCCATGAGTTGACAATGAGAATAGTGCCAATCCACCATGCGCCAAAGCCGACTAGCAGAACCCAAGAGGATACTGCTACACCAGGCCCGAAGCCTGCTGCTCCACATATGTCTACATTTGACTACGAAGGTTTCTACAATACTGAGCTCGACAAGAAGCACAAGGACAAGTCCTACCGTTACTTCAATAACATCAATCGCCTTGCGCAAGAATTCCCACAAGCCCACATGACTGCGCGTGACGAACGAGTTACAGTCTGGTGCTCTAACGACTACCTAGGTATGGGACGTAATCCTGAAGTTCTCAAGACAATGCACGAAACATTGGATACCTACGGCTCTGGCGCAGGTGGCACTCGTAACATCTCTGGCCACAATCAGCACGCCGTTGCCCTCGAGTCCACCATTGCGCGCCTGCATGCCCAGGAAGCCGCTCTTGTTTTCTCATCCTGCTACGTCGCCAACGATGCTACCCTGGCTACGCTGGGCAGCAAACTTCCTAATTGCGTAATACTCTCCGACAGCATGAACCACGCCTCCATGATTCAAGGCATTCGCCACTCCGGCGCCAAAAAGCTCGTGTTTAAGCATAACGACCTCGCCGATCTCGAAGCAAAGCTCGCTTCCCTTTCTTCTGACGTTCCTAAGATCATCGCCTTCGAATCCGTCTATAGCATGTGCGGTTCCATTGGCCCCATAGCCGAAATATGTGACTTAGCAGACAAATACGGCGCGATCACCTTTCTCGATGAAGTTCATGCTGTAGGCATGTATGGACCCCACGGGGCAGGCGTCGCCGAGCATCTCGACTACGAAGCTCATGCAGCGGGTCAGACAAAGGGAACAATCATGGACCGCATCGACATCATCACCGGCACTTTAGGCAAAGCATACGGTTGCGTAGGCGGCTATATCGCCGGCTCTGCAAAAATGGTAGACACCATCCGCTCCCTAGCCCCAGGCTTCATATTCACCACCTCCCTTCCACCAGCCACAATGGCTGGCGCAAAGACGGCTATCGAATACCAAATGGACTACCAAGGCGATCGCCGCCTACAGCAAGTCCACACGCGTGACACGAAAGAGGCATTGGTGGAGAAAGGCATACCAGTCATGCCGAACCCCAGCCATATCATCCCCGTACTCGTCGGCAACGCCGAAGTAGCCCGCCAGGCTTCCGATCTTTTGCTCAAAGACTGGGGTATCTACGTGCAGGCGATCAATTACCCTACCGTGCCCGTCGGTGAGGAGAGATTGCGCTTCACGCCTACACCAGGTCATGTCCGTAAATACCAGCGAGAGCTCGTTGTAGCACTCGATGCTGTTTGGACCCAACTTGGCATCAAACGCACTGCTGATTGGGCGAAGCAAGGTGGTTTTGTCGGCGTTGGCGTTGAGGGTGCGGGAGAGGTGGAGCCGCTGTGGACGGATGAGCAGTTGGGGTTGGAGAGTTTTGCTGGGAGAGCGGGCCTTAAGGTGTTGGAGGCTGAGAAGAAGATTCAGAATTCTATGGATGAGTTGGGTGGATTGCCTAAGATGGTTGCAGCCGCTGCTTGATTCAAAGTGGACAAGTGGTCGTTCATGACTTCGGATGATGGGTGTATCTGTGGTTACAAGAGATAGGAGGAGATACTGGACATTCCTTGGATATACATTTTACATGAGCGCGATAACGATGGTAGTAATGATGATGATGATGATGAGATATCGCTAAATCTAGCTGTCTATGCTCAATCAATCAACTCTCTTCGCGCCAACAAGTGGCTCCTCTGACAGAAGAAGATTCGTCTCCCACATACATGCATGTATCCCCCTACCAACCACAAACCCTCACCTATGAAGTACACCACAAGAACTGAATACCTCCACAAACCCTCCCATATAAAACCATCAACAAGAATTGAATCTTCCTCTCTCCACAACCATAGCACCCACTGACCTCCCCCCACAATCAAGTCTCTTCGCGCCAACGTGTGGCTCCTATGACAAAAGAAAAGAAAATTCGTATCCCTCATGCATCCTCCTACCCCAAACCCTCACATATAAAAGCATCGACAAGAATTGAATACCCCCTGACCTCCCCCCACAATCAAGTCTCTTCGCGCCAACGTGTGGCTCCTCTGACAAAAGAAAATTCGTATCCCTCATGCATCCTGCTGCCACAAACCCTCACATATAAAAGCATCACAAGAATTGAATACCACCCCCTTCTCCACAAACCCCCACACACAAAAACATCACAAGAATTGAATACCTCCCCATCTCCCAAACACATCACATAGCACACTCCCACCGCCTAATAGGCACATTCCCCGCCAACTCCAGAACCCACGACCACGCATTCTTCGCCTCATCCACCTGTCCACTCTCGTCATACGCCTTCGCCAACGCCCACCACGCCTCGCTGCAATCCCAGCCCTGACCCGATTTCGTCAGCGCAGATAGTAACCCACACGCACGATCGCGAGCCGCGAGTTTCGGGAGGAGTTCGTGGAGCGGTAGTTCCTTTGCGGGCTTCACGGTAGAAGGGTGTGGGGGAAAGGAGCCGAGAGTGGGTGCCAACAGCGTTTGGAACACTGGGTCGAGCGGAGTGGGAGCGGGGGTCTTGACTTTACGGTTTGCATACTCGTCTAGTAGAATCTTGGACAAACCGATCGTGGCGACTGCGTGGTAGGGCCAGTAGCCGAGCGCAGATTCATATGATGCAGTTGCGAGGTCGAACTTTTCTGTGTCGTAATGCACGTTGCCTTGTTCGGCGAGCACATCGGCCCATAGTTCGTCGCTGGCTTTGGCACCGCCGTAGCCTGGTGTCGAGAAGCTTCGTGCACTGCTGCCGTCGCGGGCTGCTATGGCTGTTTCGATGCTTTGGACGTGCGTTGTGGCTTCGGCGAGGGCGCCGTGGGCGTCTGTGGGCAGGGAGCCGCGACGGTAGAGAGTGGCGATTAGTATCCAGATTTTTGTGAGGAGGGTTAGTGCCTGCCGGCTCTCGTCCGCCGGGGAGTAGGTGGGATGTGGAAGGAAAGCGAGGGCGGATGGTGAAGCTGTTAGGGGTGAGCGGTTGTGTTGGGGTGGTGGTGGTTTGGGAGCTGGTGGGTGGGTGTTGGGGTTGCGGTGGTTCATGTTCTGCGTTGCTGAAGGAGTGGCATGGATGGGGTTAGGTGGGTTGGATGTTGCGGTTGGGCTGGCGGGGATTGAGGGTAGGTCGTGGGAGATGGCTACGCCGACTTCGTCGGATGCGTAGGGGGTGCTGTTTGAGCGGGATGTGCTGCCTGAGCTGTCAATTGCAGTCGGTTCGTGCTGGCGAGTCCGGTATGGTAGGCCTAGGCTTAGATGGTGTCGAACCCCATCTGATGTGTTCGGTCTTGTGGGACTAGGATTTCGACTCAGTCTTCGGCTTCCCACAGCTTTGTGGCTGTTTTTCTTGTGTAGTTTGTTCGATACACGACGGCTGAGACTGTGTGAGTGATGATTTGGGTTCTCGGGTACAGCACCATCCTCCCCAGTGATCGAGATAGTCGGTGGTCTTGTTACCTCCTCAGGAGATTCATAGGAGCGTAGCAAGCTGGAAGTCGTTGTATCTGTCTGGCCACCAACCTCGTTGTTCCGAAATAACAGTCCCTGGTCCTTCGGTAATCCTAGTATGGATCCTCGGAGCTTACGTAGTAACCCATTCGCAGTTGGTGGCGGTGATGGCGACGGATCTTGCACCTTCGATTCTGGTTTGTCTGCAGATTTGAAGAACTTTGTATACAAGCTCAAGAGTTCTCCACAAGAATTGACGGCTACCTCGGGCCCGTCGATCATTTCTACCAGTGCAAGCTGAGTTATTTTGACCTCTATAATGGCCTTCTTCTCCGAAAGGGCAAGTCCCTTGATTGAATCAAGTGGCTTGGTGTCTCCATACAAAACTGACTTGCCCCCATAATGTTCGAAGGCCGCTTCGCAGGAGGCTACAGCTGTTGGAAATTGCTCTCTAGCACTCGTTAACAGCGCTAGAAGGTGCCAGCATTTCAGCAATAGAAAGCGGTGGTGGGGATCATGTGTATCATCGTCTTGGTCGTTATCAGAGTCTCTTCGCCCGCTACAAACCCTGTTGTGGGGCTGTATCGGTGAGGTTGCTAGTGCATCCTTGACATTGACAATAGCGGCGTCCACATACCGGCTCTCGGCGAGAACGAAGGAAAATGAGTAGATTATTTCGACGTTGCTGACCTGCCCAAATTCAGGTTTCAAGGCAGTGCGGAAGTTGTCCATCGCTTGGGTCTGTAAGTCCGACCGGGAAGAAGTATCAGAAGTCAAACGGGCCCAGCGTGATTGACTGATACCTAGTGCATGGTAACTGAGAGCCAAGGCCTTGCCAGGTACAGCAGCCTTAGTTGGTTTTGGCTGCTGCTCCACCCATTCTGGGGGCACAACTTCAGCACGGAGGACAGATTCTCGTGATGAGACGGGATGCAATTCGTCAAGCCAACCTTTCACAACTTTTGCAATCTTGAGAGCCTTTTCGGCCTCGGTCCGTCGGCCGTAGTTGCACAGCATTTTGATACCAGTGGCGGCTGTGCCTAGTGCTGTAGCATCATCGTCAAGGCCCAAATCGGCTTCTGCTTCTCCAGATATTCCAATCCGGGCTTTGCCCTTGACCAGGATCTCCAGATAGGAGTTAAGTGCTTTACTGGCAAGATAAAAATCGGCCAAAGCTGCATGTACCGTGAAGAGGTGGCGTAAGACTCGAGTCGAATGAAAGGTCTTAGCACTTGCATTGTAAAGTATCTACGCCACAAGATGTCAGTGGCCACCGTTACTGCCCTATAGACCCTCTATGAGGCTGGTAGTGGTTCCAAGATGGAGACCTACGTTCAAAACACCATTGCCCAAACCGACCCTGCCTCCTTTTAGGTCTTCTTCTTGCCATGTCGACCCACACATGACTCTCCAATTAGCCATGACCTGATCGACCCAGCCCTCAATCTGTGTGCTTGTTTGGTCGGCTCTCGGAAACGTGACGTCTCTCAGTAAGTTATGTTCATAAACCTTTTCCATCGCCTTCAATTCCATGCACTGCTGCGATTTCGACTGATAAAATGGCTGGACCCATCCATGTTGTACTATGATGGACACTGTATCGTAGAAATCTTTCCAAGGGCGCAGAGTGAATACAGGTCTGCCTGCGCGTGCACACAATTCAGAGTCCCAATTGTGTGCATACGCCCGAAAGGGAGTCAATAAAGAAGCGGGACGTATTGAAGCCCCAGGCAGGAGCAGACCGGTTGGGTTCCTAGCGTGAGCTCTAACATGCCGACTGGAGAGCATAGCATAGCGTGTAAAGACGGCCTCTCTCCAATAATAGTGCTGTGGGTTAGTTGTAAACCTTGAAGGTAGATCTCGAAGGTATGATAGCATTATTTCGTAAGCTTCGTACGCAGATTGCGTCATGCCCTTCTTCTCATATGAGACACCTGGGAGAGTTAGCTGACGATTTGACTAGTGGTGCGCCGTCTACGCACCTCTTATGTACGCTGCCTTCATGACACAGACATGCGTCCATCGTGCAGTGATTCCCCCCCTTCGGGAAAAGAACTCAGGTGTTTCTTCTATGCGACAAGGGACAGTTGCATATACAGCTGACTGCGCTCGATTTACTTGTTCAAGCGTTATGTATAGCCAAGCCAAGCAAATTTGTGCCTGAAACCTATCTTCCGTGAAATTCACCTCTTGATCTATTGCTTTGACCAGAGCTGGTATTGACTGAGACAGGTATGTGGGTACAGGCGAGGCATAAGCGGGCCCAGCGGGAAGCTCTATTTGCTTGGAGCAGTGTTCGGCTATTGTACGCTCAGTCTGTGCTGTGACAATGAGACCTATTGCTCCTAGTATTAGCATTGGCTTGGTAATTGGATATCAGCAGCTGCAGGTGGATCCTTGTCTACAGCACTGCTAAGGACGAGTTTACATTGAAGATGAGGTGCATGTTTTCCGATCTTTCTTGTAATCTCTGGTATCTCGTGCCACTGTCCATCACAGCGTGCTGTATCGAGAAGGTCAAGGTAATGCCGAGCTTTGTCGGCCCCCTTGTGCTATACGAGGATCAGTACCAGCAACATATAATCGAATGGTCACAAACGTTTAGCATAGTTCCGTAGATAATTCGGTCGCGCCACGCGACTAATCACACAATGGGTAGCTACACAATATTTGATCTGGAGCTACCGGATATCGAATACATGTATTTTATTTTAGCGTACTTCGGTTACTGACTAAAATATCTTTCTCTTGGCATGAAGACCCAGAGAGCAAGGGCGATAGTAGCAAGTAATGTGTCTGTCATGTCCGCTTGATCGATTGATCTTATGATGGCACCGTATACGCCAGTGCCGTCATCAATTCCCCTTCGAGTAGTTACCCAACGCCTTACGACAACGCCCACTAGACAGCTTCCACATGTTGCTTCATACTTGGCGGCATCTATCTCAGAATGTAAGGAGGTGTTCGAGTATTCTCAGGGCGACAGTCGAGATGCTTCAGAGACTGGTGTCATTACTCACAAGCTCAAGACGCAGCTCTCCGCTTTATTGCATGACAGAAGTCCAGAAGCACGATTCTCAGCTGTCATATTGATCAAAGCAGTTGTTGACGTCGGAGGCTGGAGTATCTTGCAAAAGGTGGGGCCATGGGTTCGGGAATTAATAGCTATTATTGGTGTAAGTGCTTCAATAGTTTTTGAAACTTTCCGCCCGAAAAATCAACCCTTATATAACTACGCCGTCGTCATTCGATACCGTTTTCTGTACCTCATGAGCTTGGCTGGTCCTGACAACTTTTAGAGACCGGATCATTCAGCTACCAAGAGGCTCTGTATCATTACATTGACACGAATTTTCCTCCTTACTCATGACCATCAATCTTTGACCAGAGAGCTCACGACACCGTCTCTGGCAGGATTCATCGCTGCGTGTCTGACTTTGGCGAAACGACCAAGTCCATCTCCGACAAGCCAAAACCCATCGATCCTCGCTGTATTACAAGCGTTCACAGAACTCATCACACTGCACCCTTCGTCGTTTCGTCCCTTCGTACAACAGATACAGACCCTGGTGCTTCCATTGATCGCACCGACGCCGTCTCATATGGGCTCTGTAGATCAAGGGTGCACAACATCGAGGCTCTTTTCTGATATTGCGCGACGGTTATTTGTCTTACTCCATGTTTGCGCTCCGAAAAACACCGCTGGTGAAGAATGGACAAGATCTCTCCGAATGATCATTGTCTCGGCTCAAAGAACAGCCGATAGGATCTTTCGTTCGTTGATCGAAGACTGGAGGCCCCGCTTAGAAAGGGTCGATGGTGTGGGTCTTGCAATGAGTGAGTTAGTAAGTGATGGAAAGCCTCAACCGCTAAGTCTGCCTGGATGGACTGGGATATACGATGGAGTTCAGAGGCTGGATGGACTCTTATGTACCGTGCAAGCCTTTATATCTTCTACGAGCTCGACAGCTGTCGTACTCCAAGTGAGCAGCATTATGGATCTTACTGACAGAATCCTTTCAATACTTCAGCCTAGTGGAGCAAGGGGCTCGCGTATCAGACCTGAGGTTGGTAGAGATGAGCGTGAGGGACTAGGAGCAGGGCTCGCGCAGCTTCATGTATCTGCGATGGCAATTCTATCTCTCATGATCTCACGTCTGGGCAGCGGCTGCGCGGCAACGAAGGAGAGGACTCTGGAGCAAGTATTGTGGGTCCTTCAAGATGAATGTGCGAACGATGAAGTCAGAAGGGCTGCCTACGGAGTTGTGTCGCAGATACTTATGAGATTTGGTCTCTCACTTCCCGTGTCCTGCGCCGTACCGATCTCGCTTTGTATCAGAGCATGTTGCGAAGATGTTGTATCTTTGGAGGAAGCCTCAGCGCAGGGCAAAGAAGGCCCGGCTCTCAGTGGTACGCGGCGTCCAGACACAAATGCGGATTCCTTCCTCAAGTCCGCTAAGACACCGCTCAAGAATGTTACAGCTTCAGAGCCAACAATTGAAGCAGCGGAGCGGCTCCTTCCCTTGGCCCTCACAAACCTGCCGTCAGGATTTTTGTCCTATGCTCTTCGAGCCCGGATTGACAAAACAGCAATCCTGGCAGGTAATAAAAATGCAATGCTAGCAAGCGTCATGAACCCTCACGGGAGCATAAAGGGCAAACAATCAAATACTAGCATCTTACCATTGCTTGCAAGGGCTCATTTCGGGGCTTTGGACGTTGAAACATTGCTTCGACCCCAGATGCCAACGGTGCAGTCACCAAGAAAGCACGACGGGGACGGGCGCTTGGAGGAGGAAGAAGAAGAAGAGCAAGCTTACGAACCAGGGTTCCAAGATGCGCTTCGTCCGAATACTTTTGGCTTCGGCAGCAACTACTCCAGCGATAGAATAGCCGAGAGGGAAGGGGGTCGAGCTCTGGCTTCAGACGACCCACATGAAGCCCAAGAGATCTCCATGACAGCGACAGGTGGTGCAGAATCTGCTCAGCCAGGCATAGATCTGTTGAAATCTCAAGCTTCTCATATGCCAGGAAAGCGAAACCGGGAGATCGATGTTCCACTCGAAGCAGAGACAGGAAATAACGATCCTTCAATAGCTACAAAGACGATTCAATCAGAAGAAGAAATATCGATTAAGAGGGCGCGTCTGACGACCAGTGAGCCAGAGCAGAACCAAGAAAAAGACATTAATCTGGATGATATTGTCCTTGATGGCCCTTCAACAACAAACATCGCAACGCCGAAGCCTTCTATGACTCAGACCACTGAAGGAGCTGGAGCGAAGTTTCCTGATGATCCGGTGGACAGTGACGAGAGCGATTTTGAGATGCCTACGCTGTACTTGGGGCCAGATACCGATGAAGAGGACGAAGGTGAGGAAGAAGATGACGAGTGAAGTCTATATGTGATTCTTAAGCTAGCCATCGGCCTCTCGAAAATAGTCCTATGCCATGCTTTTGCCAATGTCCCGCCGTTCCTTTTTCAAAATGCCAATCCGCTTTGCCACCACCGTTCAGCAGAGTGCCATCTTACCCAGCCCCCGCCCCAACACCACCAACCTTCTCCTCTCAGTCCCCTCAGAGGACTGATTGGCAAAGGCTCATACAGCCAAATACCAGTTGCTGCAAAGTCATCCGCGATGTTCGGGCCTGTCAAGAAGCACCATCCAACCACCACCGCCATGTTACCTGCGTACCTCAGCCAAAGCGGCATCTTCTCTCTCAGCCCTGTACTCTTCATCCACCCACTAAACGCTTTCTGTGCAATAATCCCTACCGGCTGTAACATGAAAAACATAAAAGCCCCACTTATAGGCCTCGTATCCCCCAACGTCGCATACGACGCACAAGCATGCAAAGCCCCACTACATGCAAAAGCGACCAGAACTCTCAAAACCATCCCTCGCTGGCTCTTCCTCTCCCATCCCACGACGCGACCTGCGAACTCTCCAGCTTGCTCAAAGGCATAACGGAAGAGCTGATGCCACCATCCGCCCCAGAACCCTGCTATGCCTTTCTCCCACATCTGGCTCGGCGGGCCGAAGTAGGGCGGATATAGCCACGGCCAGGCATGCTGACCTATGGTCTCGGGTCTGAGGAGGACACCGAAGACGAGAGGCGCGAGGAGATATATGGTGATGAGGGAGGTGTATACGAATGTCAGTGATAACATTAATCGCGTAGCTGTGGGGTACGGAAACGGCGAGGGTGTGGATGGCGGAAGACCCCAGTAGTAGGGATCTTGGAGCGTTACTGTCTTTAGCACATCCAGGGCAAAGAGGCAGAGGATGAAATTGGGAAGATCCCGGCGCAGTAGGCTACGGCGGGTGAGGTGGCTGTCTGCGTTTGGTGGTGGGAGGGACGGGTCGGAGAGTGACTTTTGGATGTGCGGTGGTGGCGGTGGGAGTGAGGAGATCTGATGGTTCCAGCGTGTGCCGCGGAAATTGGAGACGAGGTCGAGGACCCAGTCGAGGCGGTGGTGGAAGGTTGGGGGGAGGGATTGCCAGGTGTACTGTACGGGTTTGCTGGATTCGTGTTGTGTGATGTTGGACGTTTGCTCGCTGGAACCATCCACGTGACGCTCTCTCAGCCCATCGTTGCCAGGTTCCTCTGGACCGGTCGCAGCTCCTTGAGCATCTCCATTTGGTAAGCTCTGAGATCGTACTTCGTGGCCCTCTATTCTTTTGAAATCCGCCCTCGCATCGTTGAAGACGATCAAGGTTGCACTCCACAGAATAGCCCATGCATTCAGCAATCCGATCCCATAGCCTACCGTGGGCATACTGCTTCTGCATTCTCTAATGGCGGAGACAGAGAGGTAAATGATAAGAACAAACAGAGGGTATCTTAGATAATAGATGGATTTTGCTTGTGTGGGAGGTAGTAGTAAATACAGTATGAGCAAGCTTGGGCCAAACGCTCTGTAAGGATAGACGAAGGGGGTGTATTCGCCTGATTTGAGAAGAGCATCAAGGCGCTGCTGCAACTGGGCGATAGCTTCATGGTGAGAGGTTGGCGTAGGGTTGAGAAAGTTGGGGAGAAGCATCTAATTGAACCACCTGCTGATGGAGGGTGAAAGACCGTTTTTGAACATAAAAGACTCAGATTGCGGAATGGGTGTGGAGAAGACCTAGACAGGAAGATGTAATTGCCACTGTTCTCTGACTTGCCTGATGTCATGAGATTAAGCGCGCGGGTATAGGCATTCAGACGGAAGCGGCACAGCAGAAGGCGTACTTATGTAGGGCTGGTGGCGATGAAGTCTAATCCAAGCACCTAAGTTACTCGGACGTGCGTCACTATCTCTAATGCGCAGCTATGGAGCACTTATTCGGCCGTCGCTTGAAGGAGGGGAAAGTCGACGTGGAACAGGGTACTAGATGGATCGACTATCCCTACCACAATGACACCAAAGCGGCCGCTCTCAAGGGCATTCAGCCATTAGACCAAAGCATCTCCGGACATCAGACGAACGTTCGTGTATTGGCTGAGTCTGTTGGGGCTTCACACTTGGGACTTAGCATTGGAATACATCGTGACTTAGCATTGGAATACATCGTGGGGCAAGTCGTGTTTCCGGCATTTCTTGCGCCACTGTGCGCAAATTGAGTGCCAGGGCTCACTATTGGAGACAAGAAGAGAGCTGGACAAGCGACTGGGTGGATGAAACAGCGATGAGGTGCAAGGGAGTTCAGACCAGACCCTGCTCGATGTCACTGCGCCGCCAATCTAGCAGGTGTTTGTGATGAGATACAGACCGGCTCAAGAGTAAGTGATGCAACTCGTATGAGAAGGACAACGGGCTCAGCTCAGACGCTCCCTATGGAATGAGATTTTGAAATGTCGCAAGAGTATTTGCAGGTTTCCATCAAGTGAAGGCTGATTAAGTTCGATATTTCTTGCGACTCACACGCTTCAAGATTTCCAAGGAACAAACTGATCCCCTGTAGACCGTGGGTTGAAGCGCAATCTTCGATTCCAGCAGGCTTTTGACGCACTTATTCGTGCTATTGGGCAAATCAGGTGAACATCGTCAGCCCTAGCGCTTGCCATTGTGTAACACTACGGGTAGCTTCGGCGTGACTATCGTGAACAACACACACTCTCCTAGATGACAAGTCTGAAGACCCTAGTCCACCAGACTCTTTGTATTCTCTTCATGAACATTCCTCGCCATTCTGTTGGCTGTACCTAAGATTTTCCAGTCTCCTAAATGAAACATTTTGTACGTTCTGAGAGATGCCTCCCTCAAGCCTTTCCCCGTGGACACGCCTTCCCAGTCAACACAAGTCTCTGAAGAGATCGGCGGTAGCACCTATAGATAGGAGTTCATGCACGACAGATGAGAAGATGCCGGATGCTTCAGGCGATGAGCCAAGGTTAATCGTCTCCTTAAAGTTGCCTGCCAAATATTGGAGAGATGAACGGGCACCTGACATACATGTCTCCAAGAATCTGGACCATGATGAGGGAGCTGGTCTCACCAAGAGAAGGAGTAATGCAGCGCAGGTTTATAGAGATGTCGAGGTCCTGAACGGTTCCATTGGGAGCCAGCGCCAAAAGCTAGGTAGGATACACCTATCGATATCAGTTTAAGTATGCTCATGGCTTCAGCAGATTTTGATGGCGAGAACCGAAACCCTTTCAGGAAGGCCAAAGCGTCTAGCATTTGGGAGACAGATCTCCAGCATTACCGGAGATTGTCCATCTCCTTTGTTGCTATTGAAGGAGTCAATCCAAGTTCGCAAGATACCGCAAATGGGTCCATAGTGTTCGACAAGTCATCCGGTACATTGTGGTACCGAAGGACCACCGAAGCAAAGTGGGGTAAGTCCTGACTTCAGGCTCTAGCACGAGAGGGCAGGTCGATTGATCTTGTTCAGAGCGGGCAGTGTTCCACCATTGGATAAGGGACGAGATCAGCGAAGTCGAGAATAGTAAAGGTCATGATGGTGAGCTTTCTACCACACCAGATCTGCGCTTTGGGCTGAATAGAGGAAGTGGAGAATCTAGAACACGGCATCCTCAATGGAGACCTAACGTGCTTCTCGAGTTTCAAGCGTCGGCCATCAAATCGTGCCCAGTCGAGCTTTCCAGTTGGCAATTTGAGATATGACGGGGTTCTTGTAATCGATTACGGCTTGTCACCAGTTCGCGCATTCCGCGAGTTCCCACTGGTCTTATCTTCCGAGTATACAGGTGCTTCCATGCGGGATGCTCAGCTTCAGAATAGTGCAATTATGCTTGAAGATTTTCGAGCTAGGATGTACGTCAACTTCCATTGCCCTTCGAGGAGAATTACTGACCTTTTTCGTGAATCTAGGCCCCCCGTAATCCAACAAAGAATGGAAGGAGAGCTTGGACTTAAGCCTTTGTACTCTATTGGGATAATCACCACAAGAGTACTCAAAACTCGTGAGGCGACCATGGTGCCGACAACAGCATACTCTATAACCAATAGTGAGGAATCGCAGGAGGGTACAACTCAACTCAGCGGAACGCACAGCAAGACATTTGGACAAAGCGTGACCAAAGACCATGATCGTCTGGTGGAAGCCGAAAACGCCATCATGCAACAGAATCCAAGGCTGATTAGGTCTGCTCCTCCTGAATTTCTTCCCGAAGATGAGAATGATGCGCGGAATCTATTACCCACGTCTGCGGTTGAAGTCCTGGCACTATGGGAAGCATTACACCCCACGGCTGACCATTTTCTCAAGCTCACAGGTCGAGAGCCTTTGCGGAGTGAGGACCTTTTGGTATCGAATTATTGTGCGCAATGGATGGATATGCAGAACCAGTTGAGACAGATCTGGGACCGCACACCACCTGCTCCATCCTTGGTCTCTCGGGGAAGGTGGACCGGGGGGATTGCCAAGTGGACGTCTGGGCAGACGTCGATCTGTGTCTAGTGAATTTTGGTATTTTGGGGAGTAGGTGCTAAACGTGATCTGGCAGATATCGATACTTGCAGTCGCCAGTCACGAACAGATCAAGCAACAATCTAGAAAGACTTTGTCTAATGGGCCAAAATAAGCCATGAAGCTAACGTAGAGGGGACCCGACTTAGCAGTAAGTACCCTCCTCTGGTACCAAAAGTGGCAGCAACCTATGAAGGCGCTGACGTTAGTCGATGGTAGCCCTGGCACCGACCGGAGCTATCGCTCGAAATTCCACCTTGCCATCAAGGCTCAATGAGATATGATCGGCAGAGGCAGGAGAGAGTCTGTAGTTGTCTGATGCCTTAAAGCTCTGTAATGGAATTCCAGCGTGCCCCTAGATACGGCCGCGTACATGATAATATAGCGAGGCTCAAAGTCTGACTGGCACATGCCGCGTGATGAGGGATTTTGGGGTTCCTGTGAGCGAGGCAGAGCGCTTGATTGAGGATTGTGCTGGGTTGGAGGATGAGGAGGATGAAGCTGGCTGCGACTAGGCCGCATTGAGCTCTAGTCTATCAGACCTAGATCCCAGAGTGTACAGAGGCTTCTCCGTCTCTTCCCTGCTGATTCATTGCGATCTTCTCAATGTTCTTGCTGGAAAATCCACTCGTACGACCGCCCAGTCTCTGCGAGATCTACGAATTGACAAAGCTCGCTTCTAGACAAAGGCACCGGCATCTACAGTAGTCACCAGTGAGGTTTCGCCGAGCTCAGTGTCACATTGAAGGCTCTAGGTGTCATGCTTCGGGTCTTAGCCGGTCATCTATGGCTTGCTTGGATAGACAGTGCAGATTGACGAGGAATGAGCCTGTGCTAATATGCTTGCGGTTCCATTCTCTCGCAAATCAGCCGTCTAATTGTACCAGCTGAGCAAATCTAGACTAGGGTTGATAGGCTTAAGCGAGTTGGATGGTAAAAACATCCAAGGTGGTCTCCCCCTATACGATCCGTGGTCCTCAAAGCCTTGGGGTATGGTTTTCGTATCATGCGTTACTCCATTCGAGCCTCCGTTCTGCAAATGGAGCTGGTATCGCAAGGTCAACATTGTAGCAAGGGTATGATCTGACAGTACCGCTCTATTCGCATTGCTGGCTGCAGAATGTTGCCGATAGCTGATACAATGAAGTAATACAAGTGCTGTCTGACTATACTGAGTAAAGGGCTTGGATCATTCTCTCGCATTGAAACCTCAGACTCCCCCAGCCTTTGCTGATCATTCTGGGCATATCTTCAAGTCGACCCTATCCAACGCTCACACGTTGTATGATCGGTTGACCTGTACTGCGCGATGCGTGAGGTCATGAAACGAAGAGAATACCCGCTTTGTGGCCTCGGAAGTAATTTGGAAAGTGAATCTAGTCGTCTGTTTGAATTAGGTAAGGTTTCGCGGCCCCCTGTCTGGAAAGAAGATACAGCAGCCCACCGAGTCCTACAAACAGAAGTTTTTCAAGGAAGGCCAGCATAAAGGCGACTGGTTGCGAGATTCACAGCTTTTTCATACCTACGGTTTCGGGCGTGTTTATCTTAACAGAGGCGCACAAGGGCATTGTCTTTGAACGATCTCTTTGTACTCATCAATGATCAAAGACCTTCTGTGTGTCGATTAGGTTTAACACTAACCCTCTTTGACCGAGTATCAACATCTTGTTCAACACTCGTCTAATCAATACATACCTTTCGAAGAGATGTCTCACATACCTTTCGGTCTGATCTCTCACCCTCATCACCCACTTCGAAATCACGAGAAGTATCGAGCCCTGCGACCGCTTTTGCCACGAATTGAATCGACGCCAACGTCGCGAACAAGTGTAAGTTCGACACCGATCCACTACTCCCAAACTCCTCCCATGAACGAAGCGAGTCACTCTCAGGGGTACAGGACGGATGGTCCAATAAATGACCCGGAAGAGCTTCTCGAGCTAACCGAGGCTCAGCTGTACTCGGATCACGAGTACCAGCCAACCAACCTTGTCGAAGGTTATACTCATGCTGCACCGTCTCTGAGTCACTACGTTGAGCCATCCAATCAGCCGAACTTTGCTCCAATTCCTGCACACCTTATCTTACCATCTCAGCGGCTCAAGCCGTATGCAGTCGCAGACGTGAGTCGCGTTGTCCAGACGCGCCAGTCCAAAAGCCAGAAACGACAAAAGTTGCGGGCTACGACACGGGTCGCCGCTGAAATGCCTGAGGGTCAGCCAAGATCCAAGCGTGCCGAGAGACGAGCGCAGATTTTGTCTAAGCACGGCTCAGTGAGCGCGTCCGACCGGCCAAGAGGTAAGACGATCATGAGTTCTGGGGTCCTAGAATGGTTCGATCCTAAGCAGTCGACTTACCACAAAGCAGCTCCGCTTGATGAGTATCGCCACCAGATCATTAGCGACGACAAGGCTCTTGGCGAATACGATCACGCACCGGATAAAGGGTTGCACGAGGATGATGTGACCACTTTGCCGGTACATGATCCTCTGGGCCAACGGCACTGGAACGTGAAAAATAGGAACGCGTGGGCAGGTATCAAAGATACCGACGGATATCAGGTCATGTATCTGGTAAGTTTCCCCCATCCGAAGTTCTCCTCTTTATCTATCCAAAGCTAGTATCCTAGAATCTGTCTCAAGGACACTAACTCAACCATGACTCGGAACATTACCCTCAAGGAAAATTGCTGACTTTGAGAAACATCATCAGGTTGAAAAGCCCGATAGAGACATCGAGCCCCCGGTTCCTGGCTATATGATGTACGATGACAAGATAATGCTGGATCCTGATGACGATCCTATCCTAGATTGGCCCGGACTCCCTCGTTGTCTCGCCTCCAACATGGAAGGGGCCCGCATCGAGGCTCTCCGACGTGTCTATCCTTGGATATCACTCCCGCACTTTCGAGCGAGGATGCCGAGATGGGTTGCTCGACAGACGGCGCGCACTCAACCCTTGTTTGGCCTCAGCAGTCTACAGCAGCGTCTGACGAGGTTTCGAGAGATCTATGATTGCCCACCCTGGAAGAAGCTCCACATCCTTAGAGGTACGAGTCTAACCAAGCATACACGAGAGCGCTTAGCGAGAGAAGGACTACAGGCTAATTCAACAGCTGGGCTAGAGCCTCTGACGCGAAAAGAGGCTTTGCAGCGAAAGAAGCCTTTCCTTGGTCGATGTCCCGAAAACGCTGGATCATACACTCTGACCGAGGATGAAAAGGAAGAGAAAGCGGCGAGGGACGCAGCACGTCACGAAGAGGTACGGGCGCAGAATCAGAAGGCTGATGGAAAGGCTACACTGCATGGCCCGTCCACTGGTACCAAGCGCAAGCGGAATCCTACAACGGAGTCGTCTTCGAGCATACAGCCCGCCCAAAAGCAAGCGCGATCTGCTTCCAGTGCCGCAGTCCATATGAATCGGCAAATGTCTCCAATATCAATCTCCGGCTTGTTGGCTCCTGACACCATCCCAGATGAAAACCCTGTCGAGCACGAAGTCTTGTTCCAAGAGCCCGACGAAGATCTTCGCTGGGTTGCTCCTAGGACGATCGCTGAGCAAGCCAGCATCCAAGCCGCCCTCTTATACACAGTGGCTGACTTCAATTACCACCATCATATGGATCCTCCCGTCACCACGGCTACAGACTGTTACTTCGTACAATATCAGCAAATCCAGGACTACCACAAGACACTTTGGGATCTCGAACGCGGGCGCGTGCCGCATTTGATATACATCGCAGACTGGCTCGGGTTATTCCAACTGGTGCCGCTTCCGGATGTGGACGAGGAGCACTTGAAGCGCTTGTTTCCAACCCTCCAGCCGAATACACATGCCGATGCTGATCCAGAAGCGAGCGATGAGCAGCATCTCGGGAACATACAAGCCGATACAGAAACGAGCAACGACGAGCACCTAGGGGATATACAAGCCGCTGCAGATGCGAGCGGCGAGCCGGTTTCTGATTGGCCTCTACACACAGAGAATTCTTACTTTCTAGATGCCGGTGGTTGGGACTGTGATTTGGGGTCCTTTGAGCCATCTTCACCGGGCCAGGCACAGCCTGACACGTATTGTCTGATGTTGAGGAATGGAGGCCGGACGATATGACCGGCTCATCAGAGAAGCAGCCTGATCTCCTCTAATCATGAATTTTACATCTGGTATGTAAACAGCTTCGTGAGCGAAGCACTCAACGCCCATCACGGAATTTACAGCGCCAGCAGCTGTGACGACAGCTACGAGCAGACACTCATTCAGCTCCTCACTTTACGGCCTTCATATTTCTCTTACTCTGTCGACCTCTTTACTCTTTTACACATCCGCGCAGACGTACTTTCTAGTAGATAGTTTCAATCAAAGATACCCCACCTGAGTGAATTCTATTGCGTGAACACCAATCGGGCTCACCCCTCAGTCCCCACCTAGTCTGTGAGTGAGTGACGCTTATAAATACATACATACCATGTGAAGCTCATCCTCAGCAGGAGACTGAATGCATGAGCAGCGTCTAGCCTAGCTTGGCAAACAACGTCCCTTTCACTGAGGGACTGGGATTTGCTCACACAGTCATATTAACAGAAAGGGCATGATTTGCGACCGAATCTACCGTTATGGGAGTGTCACATGTATCTGATGGTTTCATCAGAGCCTTACATGGTTCGAAGACCAGCCTCCTCTTCAATTGGCCAATGAGGAGGTCTCTGATGATCTGGTAAAAGTGGAGCCCCTGGTCCCCTACCAATTTGATATGGCTCCCTTGAATGTCCTAGGAAAAGTGGAGTCGTCGGCGCGCTAGTAATCCGATGTTGCTCTTTCATCCCAGTCTGTCAACATCAACACTTGCGGATTGTACAGACCTTCATGCTGTAGACTCCACAAAGCCTACTGTACGAGATATCGATTGAACGAGCAGAAATTGTACCTTATACTTGTACTTCTACTCTTGAATATCAATACGCGTCACCGCAACTTACTCAATTGCTCTCGTCACGTCACCGCACACCAAAGCCGCATATTTTTTTCGAATACACAGTCCAGGGTCGTTCCTAGGAGTCGTTTTTGAATAAGGGTGAGTGGGTTATCTGAGCTCGTTTGCTGCTAAAGAGTCGTGTGTTTGCTTATGCAAGTCTTGGATACATTGGTTTTGTCCTGTCTAAACTGGCAATCTCCAGATTTCTCGTTCATTCTTTCATCTCATCGTCTAGTCTTTTTGCATATGAGCCTGCAAACAGGGGGAAAAGAGCTGCATCTCAGCCTATGCAAGTCTTGATTACATCCAGCTTCGGCTAGCGATCTCCTGTTCTCTCGTCTAGTATTTGATATTGTCGTCTGATCTCTTACGTCTTGGTCAGTTATATGTGCCCTTGCATACTCGATCTTGAATTAACGTCGTTCCAAACCCACCAAAACTGACTCCAAGCTCATAGGGACTACATCAACCTAAATGGCGCCCAAGAAACAAATGGATCGTACGAAGACGTCAGACGAAGAGTGTTCGTATGCATTGCCTGCCTAATGGAGCAAAGATTAACCTGTTTTGTATCAAGACGATGTGCATAAATCGGCGGACGAACAAGCGTCGCAGCGTCGAGGTAGGCGTTCCACGAGGAGGCAGCGTGCCATCGCTGCCGATACCACGCTGTCTGGAGACCAAAGCGGTTCTCCAGAGTCGAAGAAGTCCAAGATTGTGGTCACTATCGCCACAAAGGGGCGTGGAAAAAAGCCCGAGGGCGGCGATGAAGGAGAAGTAAGGTACACGGATGGCGGTACCTTCGAGTACTACGATCCCAAAACCAAGCAATGGGGTATGTACTTCGGCGCCGTAAGACTATCTTGTGAGCTGAAAGTACCATAGTCCCAGCTGCATACCATAACGATCACCGGCAAGAATTCATCGAAGATGATGCGCCGCAGGACGGTTTTGGTAGGCCTTCCGCCAGGTATATATCAGATCACGACTGACAGAACAGATTGGGCACCAAGACGCGGCTTTGCCGATTTCGACGAGACTAGTCATATGGACATCCAGAGACCCTGGAGTGGCGATCATCTTGAGACGATTGTCGACCCTGCCGGCAAGAAGGTCATGTTTGACCTCAAGAGGCCGAGGCTACCAAAGCCCGCAGACCCAGGCAACTGGATGCTAGATGACAAGGTCCTTCTGGATCACAATAACCGTCCGGTGAAAGCTTGGACAGACCTCAACAAGACTCTGTCAACTGAGATTGAGGACTGGCGTTTGGAGGCGATCCGACGTCTCTATTGGTGGCTGAGAATGGACGAGTTTGTCAACCTATCAAGAAACTAAGATGTAGTTGCTAACACAATAGCAAAGCATTGTGGCCCGTATGCCTCATTTCCGTCAGAAGACCGAGGGTGGAGTCTTCGTTCCCCTGCAGTCGACGCGTGCCTTCACAAACCGAGCCATGCGATTCCGTCAGCCCAAAGCCATCATCCCTACGAACCAGCGCAAAGGCACGAATGGCATGACAGAGTATTTCCGGAGCCACTTAGAGAAGCATCAGGCGGAGACAGCTGAAGAAGTACCCGAACTTACACCAGCCGAACTTCAAAGGGCCAAGATTGCAAATAGAGGAAAGTTCTCCATGAACTCCCGTTACGTCGATGAGAATTACAATGCTAGCAAGTCTGTTAATACGAAGCGCAAGGCGGAAGATGATTCTGCAGACTCGGGCGACGACGATATGGATATACGGACGAAGAGAGTCAAGAAGGAGCCCCAATCACCTCCATCACATCAAATATATGCCCCAATGCCCACCCCTCATGGCTGGAGTGCACGAAATCGGACTGTGTCTGAGAGAGGGCAGTCGCTTTCACAAGACTTGCCGGATCCAGAAATGGCCGTCTGGATTCCATGGTTGGAAGCAGAGGAAAGCGACAGGCCTCTCATTCCACTTTTCTTGAGCCTTGATTGCGAAGAGCTGGCTGCAATCCAGGACGCATCATATATCACCCCTCAGATTGTCCTCGAGGCCAAAGCAATTGGCTGTACCATGCTGGGCGAGGTGGAGATCGGATGGTTTAGAGATGACGTTGAGCGGGAGATAGATGAGAACGGGATACGGCATCCGTACGTCGTGATGAGAGAGGAGTGGAAGCGGAAGAAATTGCAGACTGCTGACAAAAAGGACGATGATGACTGCGGCTCAATGGGCCCAAACGCCAGTGACGGAGACCCCGATTCTGCTCACTCACCAACAGCATCCGAGATCGCACGATCACACATTCCTACGCAGCCCCAAACAAGCGCTCCAGTTGTAGCACCCACATCGCCCCAAGCCGATTACACGTTGGGAATAGATGATGCAGAGGCGCACCTTTTCGAGCATCCGTGGCTGCACCGCTATGGCCCTTCTGGCTTCTAGTGTGCTCGTTCTTCTCTGGTTCGCTCTCATGTCAATAGTCCTCAACACTGCAAACACCAATTACAACAAGGCCGCCATGTATTGCTCAGGATCTTGAAGTTCTGAATGCTTGTGGAAAGAGGCCGAGGCCGATGCTGGCTCCAATGGCTTCTACCATTCTCTGGTCCGCCATTTCCTTTTTTCGCACATACCAAGCATAAGTGTCCTTTGTAAGGAACCGAGTCAGACGCTTTATTACGGAATTTCTTTATTCTATTCATTGTAGATACCTCAGCGTTCGATTGTCGTCTTCTAGGCTTGGCAAATTAAATCCAATGCCGCTTTATGCTTTGACTTCAATGACTTCTTCATCCCAACGTTACCCCTTCCCCATTCCATTGTTCCTTCCCCATTGGCCAATGCAACAAACTCGATGATATCTGATACTTCCCCCTTGACCAGAAACAAATAGCTGTCAACGTAGTCGCTCCCATCGCTGTGTAATGAGTTCACTGCTTTCAAGAATCGTGATATCTCTCGAGTCTCGAAGACGTATCCTATGCTGCTATCACTCCTCCAATGTCTGAGGATGATATTCTGGAGGCTGGAATTATCTTGTTCGGTCTTCCAAAGGCCCGACCATCCAATGGAACGAATGAAATTGAACTACTCTGGGGGCTATGGATCTACGATTTGCGACTTCGCGAAAGGCGGCGCACGTGGCCTGATGAATCATTGACTTCTCACTGGTATATCCTCTGTTTACGTGAACTGTTGCTGTCTGAAGTCCCGTTGTGAAAGAATTCCATGATGGCTGGCTCAGTCTTTGTCTGCACTAAAGCAACAATCGTTCGTCCTACTCTAAGGAATACACATACGAAAGAGGATCAGAAAATTTACACGGAATAATGGTGAGAAGAAGTGTCGGCCACGAGGACCTTGTATATATATACATCTTCGGAAGTATGCGGCCATGGACGAGGCTCAAACCTGGATCACCGATGCAGCGGGCCCAAAGTGTACCATCTTTGATCTTTCAGGGCTTTTACTGTTGTATGGGAACCATGGAGTCAACCGAAAAGGCGTAGAATCGCCGAATCCACATCATAGTGAGTGTCACTGTCGAAAATTCTGTATCTGGGCTCTTCATGGCATTCCGGGTGATCATACTCCTCATAGTGAGTCTCAGGTAGTGGAATCATATGGTTTCATCTTTGAAAGAATGTTTTCTCTGAGAGCATATCTGGAACGCAGTTGATGGTATGCTTTCTCTTGGTAAGTACATACAAATAAACATAGGATCCGAATAACCAGGTCATCCTTCTCTGCACGATAGCAGTCAAAGCTGTCTGTGTCCACAGAAACACAGACAACAGAAATGTCACAGCTTTTGCCTCTTAAATGCTATTTCGACCACCGATCTTCATTTTGTGCAGGGCTTGTCCAAGCTGGAAATGCCATTCGTGAAGATTGCACGCTCGTGTTGTTTCCTCCAGCTATCTTCTATCTATGGATTATAGCGTTCTTCTAGTCTCTTCTGTCCCGTCCTGCTTATCAGTATCCAATACCTCCTTTACGCGTCCTCGCAAGAGTGTTCAGCTCTTCATCGGTATCATGTGACGTGATCAACTCGCGTCTGCAGATGGCTGTCAACAAAGATGTCAATGTGACTCAAGCATCCATCAATACTTTCCCAGGCACACGACCTGATTGGCTACGCTCAACAGGACATCGAGTGTTGAGTTTCAGCATCTTTCAAAACAAGTGGTTTTTGATATTCAACTCCAACATTCAAACAACTTTATCCACTCCCATACAACCGTCGAACCTCGATTGTCATATCCTCGGAACATCTTCGAGCTCTTACCGTTGTCATCCTCACACGATTAACATCCTCGAGGGCCTAAATCTTCCACTTCCGTAGCCATGGCTCATAATCCAGTCTTCGAAGAAAGCAGAATAGGGGGTTATGACTATGACCAAGGTATGTGTTGCAGAATATGTGACGAGACAGCATCTAACTCGACACCAGTTGAGAACCTTTTCTCCGATTTCCCTCAGGTATCTGCGTCAGGTCAAGGTAGGTCTTTTTCTCCATACCCATAGTGTTGAGAGTAATTGGATATGGCAGTGCACATGGACCACGATCGATTTGGCCTTGGCACCTTCTATGACCCGCAGTATGCCGGACTACTAGGTGGACAACAACCCCCTCCAGAGGTGGGTTCCTATCCTGATGCTGGTTTCCAGTACAATCAGACATGGGGGCCTGTTGGCTCAAGTAGCCAAGAGTGTCAGTGGCCAGCCATGGAAGCTTCACAAGGTATGGATCAGTTGACATATGATGATCCCGATCAAAGGGAGTTCAACGAAGTTCATACAGCCCCTTTTTCACACCTGCCATTACCTTTGCCCTACGACGGATTCGTAGGTCCTCACAACCACGGGAATGTTGGATACGGCGGCCCTCCACGGAACTCCAAGAGACCGATCTGCGAAGTCTATGGAGACGACGATGCAGACGATTCTTATTCGTCGGTCCAAATGCCAGCAAGCAAGCGACAGAGACAGACAAGTGAACCAAATCCACAAGGTACGGCGGCGATTGGTAGACGCATGCAGCCGAAGCCATTGAAGAAGCGTAAAATAGTCAAGCGCCCTGCGAGGAAAGACAGAATCCAAGGCACCAAAGGAGCTGAACACAATCCTAAAGGAATGACTAGGATAAGTCCAGATGGACGCCTTGAATGGAGGGAGACCGAGGAATCCAATTGGGGTACATCTCACAGTCATTGATATTCCTGCGTAAAGAATCTGGCTAACGGGTATGTTTAGGACCGGCAGGATATCACAATGATTATCGTGCAGAGCTCATCGCTTTGGATGAGGTACAGGGCGAATCATACGGTAAGTTGATTTTGCCGTGGGTTTTTCCAGACGAGCTGACAGTTGTAGACCGGGACCCTGCCGGAGGAGGGGAGACAGATCCCCTAAACATTACCAGCTACTGTGCTCTGCAGCGGCATTGGACCGCTAACAAAGCATCAGTACTAGATGGTCAGCATCGCCGGGTATTGCACATGTTAGAACCTCCAGAGGATTGGGTCCATAACCCTAAAGTAGCCCCGATGAAGCATGGAGAAATGATAATGCTCGACCAAGACGGGTTTCCAGTGCGAGACTTCCCAGGCATTCCAAGAGTTCTTTCCACCCACATTGAGCCTTTCCGGCTAGAGGGCCTTCGGCGCTGCACTGGAATGACAATCCCAGAGTAAGAGAATTGTTTCGGAAACAATACATACGTTTGCTAACTTCTCCTAAAGTTTTAGGGCTCGGATGCCGTCCCACCGAATGAAGGGTGCTGTGGTCATGGACCTACAAACCCCACAAGCTTTCACCAATAGGATGAACCACTGGCGGATTGCGGAAAATGTAGGAGCCTGGCTGGAGCGTGATGGTAGCCAACAGATAAAGGATTACATCAAGGATCAGCTGCCGGATCCTGAACTAAAGACAACGGAGTCGCTTTCAACTCTGAACTCGGCGCAACGGAAAAAGGTGTATGGTCTCAATAAAGGTCAGTACCTAAATAAGTCGAGGTACGAGCAGCCACCGGAAGAAGTTTCTGCCTCGCCGTCAGAGGGTCGTCGTCAGACGGCAGACACTGGGTACCGAAGAAAGCGCGTGCGACGCGATGACAATGGATCTCTACCAATCGAGGGAGAGCAACCCACTTATGCCTCGGCCAATGTGGCACGGCCTTCTAGGAGACACAAACCCAGCCGCCAAGATCCTGTGGCTTCCTCAGCTACAGTCGCGCCACAGATGGCAGAGCCGGATGATGGTGTGGCCAACGATATCGACATCCGATTCTGGACTCCCAACAATGCTACACAAGCCGCTTCTATCCAGGCAGCGCTTTATTACACTCGCGCCGACTATGCATATTGGTTACGCGAGCAGGCACCAGAGACACAAGCGTTTGAGAGCTATGTCTCTCAGTTTATGCAGCTCCAGGGGGAGCTTTCGGCGAGGTGGGATCCTGCTAGGGGAAAGGAGCCCACACTCATGGGATTGGAGCCGTGGGTTGGCGGGTGGAATATGTGGCAGCAGCCGGCTGCTACAGAGGAACAGTTCAGCCGTCTTTTGCCTGGGGCTTGAGCGTGTTTTGGATATCTTGTTGATCGAGTGCGGACTTTCGCGTTGTTCAAGAGGGATTTTGATCGAGCTCACCTAAAATGTTGGGTACATTGCGCTCGGGCTAGGTCGCGAATCGCATGCCTGTTGTTTTTCCTATGGTGCTCTTATCAGTCAAATTATATCCGAATAATCATGAGTGGACTTACGTGGTCATTGATCGATCTTCACCCATCGGAGAGAAATTATCTGGCATCGACCTAGAAATCAAATGTCAGCAAGTCCGCCTCTCTGAGGCTTCAATCGGTCAATTACCCCTTTCCCTGCATTTCGAACTCCAAGCCTATGACAAATTCTCTCCACCGTCTTTGAGCGTTGTAAGACCGAGGTTCTCGGTCCCGTACTCCCTCGTCACCCACTTCAGCTTTACTATATTTCGGCACATATCGACGCTCCTTCTTTTTCACTCAGCATCCGGCGTGCTTGTCTTTGCACTTGATATCGTTCAAGCGAGTAGAAATGGTTGAACACATCTTACCGCCATAGCGAATCCATGACGCCTGATATCTTGTTGGAGTCATCTGCCTCTTCCGTTTTGATCATCGTTGTTGTCTTCAACCGTTGGAAATTCTCTTTTATTTCTCTCAAGACCCTTCATCGAGAGGCCTTATGAGAGTTTCGGGTGTCTTTTCCATTTGTGAATATGCAACGCACTTCGCTCTGCAGTCTTGACGGCACCATAAACTCCCTCTTTGGCAAGATATAGATGGCCTTGGGATTTTTCGAAGGAGGATTGGAGAATGATAAAGAGCCGGTCGAAAAATGAGAAGCGTAGAATATGAAAACATGCAAGAGCACGCAACAAGAATGAAGAGAAGCGCAGAAAGTCTTTTTTTTTGATGACAACGGTCAGGACAAATCCCAACGCTACTGGCACAGAACGAAGCAATTATGTCTCGCTGAACCAACGTCAAAAAGGGGGAAGCCTATGTCTAACAACATTCGCTGCCGCATTCGAAGACCACGACGTCACCGGTAGCTGAACTTCAAAGTTGGTGGTGTTGCTAGGCTGACCAGAGGCTCTGGACTAACGAGTCAGGGGCTGGCTTTGAAACTCGAGGGTTCATCAGCGGGGCCAATTCAACCACTCCAGTCAATAGCGTTGCTCGGAGTAACATCTTCACATAGACGAGCTTCATCTGGCCTACCTTTGCACGACTCGCTTCGAGCATCAATCAATCAATCAATCAACAGAATGGAGACAACTAGCCATCCCGAAGCTGGAGAGATTCCCCCAAGGAAGAAATAGTACAATCACTCAAACGATCCCGTCAGCAAATACGGGCAGAGACCATCTGACACCAAGGAGTGGGCCACGGGGATCTAACAGAACATGGAATCAGCAAAGCACCCTCCAAAAACAAACACAGGCGGATAAACACTGTCATAGAAAATCAGCATCGACGTACCTTGCAAAGGTGTCTTCAAAATCCTAGACTCCACGTCCATTACTGGCTCCTGCCCAAGTTCAATTCAGGCACAACAAAACAACGATCGAACTTACCTCAATCGCCATCGTCCAGCGCAAGGCGCAGAAGCCAGAGACAGCCCCAACACTCCTTCCCAAAGGCATTCATGCCATCTCTTCAACGCCGTATCCAGCGTCTCAGCGAGATAGAAGTTTACATGCTCAACGATGTTGGATGGGTCACGCCGAGGGAAGGGCAATGTTTTAACATGCTCTGTTCCCCAGTCAATGGGAGATGAGGTGTCGTTCAGCAAGAGGTTGGGTGGGCTCTACGCACGAATGTTACGGAGTTCAATGGGGTGGCTTCGTGAAAGGCTCCGCAGCAGTATGGCGCCATTCACGATACGCTTTATTGGTAGAGGACGACTGTGCCTTACGGCTCCGAGAAAGATGAGAAATGGTTCATTAAGGAGTTTAGTCGAGGTCATTCGTCTGAGCTCGACAGTCGTTGTTACTACCTGCACTCAGAGCGCCTTAAGGTAGGAGACCGCTGAACGAAGATCATTCTCGGTGGAAGACTATCTAGGTCAATGCTTACAGTGTATACCTTTTCTTCCGCTTCTTCCTTCCATGGGCTTCCACTGGGAGTACAACCCGGCCCTACTAATTGTTATGGACCCTTGACTCTCGGGGTAGAGTAGTAACACCAGCAGTGCAGACTGCTGAGTGGAGTCACCGGGGATAGGGACACTCTTTCCGAGGCTCTGGCTTGCAAGCGTAATCTCCGTTCGGCCTTTTGCTCGAAGCTTCTCTGCTCACTTAGGTATCGAGGGTGGATTTCTGATATCCTGTCATTGACATGCGGCGCTACTCTTCCAGGCTGGAGAAAGCCAACACCGGGACGAAGAGCAATGACCGAGTGGCGATCCCTTAACTACCTTTGTTAGAACATCTTGTACCTTAAAAGCAATACAAGAAACATACAAATTCTCAATTGAACTTGATACTGATCCTCTCTGTCCATTCTTATATATACATAGCTTCGAATATTGGCTGGCTCACAGTTGGAACAAGCTCTTCTCAGACAATGTGTGCAATTGTTAGCAACAATATCTTTTACCGCTTCTAACTTCGTCCCACTGTGTCATTGAACAAAGTTATACTGATCGACTAGTACAAGATCTTATCCCCATGCTCTTACGAGAGATCTTGTCGCTTCTACTTGGTCCAGTGGAGCTAATGTCCGTTTCTTCGCCAGAATGGCCGCGCCAAGCTTTCCCTATTTGCACATCGACATATCAACTTTGTCAGTAATTACAAGCACCTCCACGCGCCTAGAAATACGTATTAGCTTACATCATACATGTCTGTATCATGATCAAGGACTCTCCAGATCGCCTTTTTTTTTTGAGGAAAGCAAGCTGTACAGCTTCAGCAAAAACAGTCGCACAACCCTATCGTACATCATGCAGCGAATCGATCTACCTCTGCAGCAACTGCAGCAACTGCATCAATTCTGGAGCCTCAAAGTCGGCCCCCCTGAAAAAATGCGTGCAGCAGGCCGCTCGACACCTTCGGCCTGAACACTCGCGAGCATCAACACTCTAGGTGTTGAACCTTCGCATCGTATGCATACAAACCTACCAGATTCCGCACCTGTATTATCAAATATGTTCCTCCCATGACTTTCAACATCCCACGCAAATAATCCGGACATCACTAAACAAAATTCCGGGAAGGCTCGAACATTTGCTGAATTTATTGGGAAACTCGATCCACTTTGACAGCATACTGCCATTGCATTAGTCGGATGATTTGCTCCCTGGGCACGAGTCTTTCCCACGCCATCCATCGATCTCTGAACACGTCGAAACTTCCTTGCCTCCTAAGTCGGTATCAGCCATCGTGGTAGCCCAAACCAGCATGGCAGGATATCGAAAGTCTATTGCCTACTTTGACGATGCTAGCGAAGAATTTGCTTATCAGGGAGAGGATTTATCTCAGGAGCCCGGTGAGCAACAAGTGCTATGAACGTTATAAGTTGATACTGACCTCAAGGGACATGCTAGGAAGCCAACACAGCTATGGTAGCAGCTTTTACACAGGGGTTTCAATCCCTAGCGGGCCTTTCACACAGGACCCAAACACCTTCAGTAACGACCGCTCCGGGTCATTCTGCGCCTATGTACCACCATCGTGTGGATATGGCCCAAATTCGACGCAAGAATCCGATTTCGCAAGTGGCAGCGTGCCGTTGCAGTATCACACCTATAACGACGCAAGCAGCCAGATCGTTCCCCATCAGCCTAGTGCCCCGAAACTGATACCTCATCGATGCTCATCACTGACATTGGATGATACGGAAGACTGGGTGGGAGCCATGCCGTCTACAGACCAAACCTCTGAACAAGCCGATGATGAAGCAAATAGCTGTTTTGAAGGCTCTAAGGATCTTGACAATGAAGAGAACGACTACGATGTTGACCATGCCGAATTCGTGATACACGACGTGAAAGGTGTACAGCACGTCGAAAAGCCCGGCAGAGTCCGAAAGGACAATGGGTATCTCGAATGGCAAAATCCGAAGACCAAAGGCTGGCGTGAGTCTCGGATTGCCCGATTGGTCCCAGTATACAGTATGCTGACCTGTCGCAGATCGTGCAGTGATCCATCACGATATTCGAGCGGAATTGATTTCACGGGCTCAAGCTTTTCACCCCTCAGGGTACTATGGTACGTTGCTTCACCATTGAGTTTGTTAAGCTTTGACTAACAACGCCAGATCACCCCCACGAAGCTGGCTCAGGGCCCCACGATGTGACCTCCTTCCATATAGATTATCGAACTTGGGGTCCAAAGCGTGAGGATAGGCCAAGCATTCTGTACGAATTCGATCCGCCAGAAAAGCCAGCGAAGCGTGCCCGCCCAGGGTTCATGATGCATGACGGTATGGTTGTCCTCAATCATCAAAACAACCCTGTTTTGAATTGGAACATACCTACAACACTGAGTTCAATTACCCCTGGGGCTCTGATGGAAGCATGGAGGCGAAAATTTGGTCTCGAGCAGGAAGATAGTAAGTTGGCGCCGCCCAGTACCACAAGTCTCGTACTAACGTCAGCTAGTGAGAGCCCGTATGGTCAGATACCACTTCAGAGCGGTAAACGGCCGTACTATCCGTGAAGCTCTCCCACACAAGAATGCCACTATCAATATGCCCATGCAGCGCTTCAGAGATAAAGCGGGCTGCATAGCATGGATCCAACGCCAAGGAAAGCTGAGGGCGGGAACACTGAAACTAATGAGATCTGAGGGTGTCGATCCAGAGACGAATGGTAACTCGACGAAACCATTTGGAAGAGATCTCGGGACAGAAGAGCAGAAGGAGGTGAAGAAAGGGGATCAAGCCAACTCTCCCCCGAAAACCCTTGCAGCGGTAATCGGACTATCGAGAACTGGGAAGTCTCGAAAGCGAAGCCACGAAGAAGCGGAAGGAAGTGATGACGAGGTGGGCCGCGAGGATACCCCTGGTTCCAAAGTACACGCGGACTCACCATGTCAAACCGCGTTTCGAGGCATGAAGCATCGGAAGCGAATCCATATGACCACTGGCGAAGACGCTCAAAACATGAGCGCACAGCACATTGGAAGTCACACTGCGGCGATGCAACGCCAGGAAGGATACAATCGTGTCCTCACAACAAACCTTGCTCAGCAAGTGCAAGCGAGTATGCGGGCACAGAAGAAAGCGAAGGGTATGCAGCAGCATAGGAGGCGAATTGACAGAATTGATGGTCAGATCAAGTCCACGAGGGTACACCGAGAGCATTGCAAGTACAAGGAGCCAACTCCCGGAGAAGAATTCCCGGTGTCTCGAGAGATGTCTATTCCAAGCGAGGAAACGGACAGTGAGATGTGGAATTATAAAGACAAAGAGACGGACGTCGGATCGTTGTCGGGTGACATTGAGTGGGATGATTTTGAACACCCTCCATCTTCTCAACGGCTCAATGATGCATATGGTGGGTTGAGCGACCATGAAGAGGATCAAGAGCTTGAGGCACCAGTGACTGTGGATGTAGGATCTCAGCCGATTACAGCAGATAGAAAATCACCAACCCCAGAGGATGAAAAAGAAGGATGCTTTGGCGGTCTCCTTGTTCATAATGATGATCTCGACAACCATCGACGGAAGGTAAGAGCATATCTCGGCGAGGGACAGAGCGATTACAATGGAAATTGGGAAATCTTCGCGAAGCGTCCTCGGATGCTTGGAGACCCAGAAGACGATCTAGATGGCGACGATAGTCAACATGAGGCAAATCGCGGAGACGAGAGCCCCCAAGGAGCTGGAGAGATTCTTCCATATCTTCATAAACCCTATGAAGGTCTTCGATGCTTGATCCAGAGCGCAGCAGCGGGTAACGACCGCTCTTCAGGGACCGACAAACAATCTGATCTGCACCTCTTTCAAAGTCCATACCCACCACCAGACGTCAGCGTCCTATCCGACCCACAAGGCCAAGCGAGGCAGCGTCGTCCGGCTTACCAGGAGACACCGATTGTTAAGACCACCAAAGCCTCTCGATCTAAACTTGAGAGTGAACCGCAAGCAACGACTTTAGAGGTGAACACAATCGACGAGCCTGACATCGCCCCAGCTGCCAAAATCAACTGCCGAAATGTCGTTCCCCAAACCCAGTCAGAGCGCCAGAGCATCACGGAGGCTCTACGGGCAACCCGCGAGGCATTTTTCGAGTATGTAGGCGAACCAGCGCCACAGACAGATTCAACCGAGAGCTACCTCCGGCAGTGGACCCAATTACGTGCGAGCTTCGAAGAGTACGATTGGAGCGATAGGCCGAATGGTAGAGCACCGTAGCTTATTCAACTACCAAAATGGTACACGTCACTGGAAGATTGGCCACCCCACATGAAAGATGCCAAATATTACAAAGCTTGGAGGCGCAGCCATCGCATGCCTATTGTTAGACTGCCGAACGAGGAGATATTCGATTTGCCTGGTGACTTTCTAGAGCGCATAGCTAGGTACCCGCCTGTAGAGCGTTCGTTCTTGTT
>JAABUW010001716.1_pt1 | contig 35362 bp, 67 predicted proteins | sample 5560081 | NCBI WGS metagenome assembly JAABUW01 (sample SAMN10711882, study PRJNA513363) | rock metagenome | isolation source: Antarctica rocks | place: Antarctica: Victoria Land, Knobhead sud | reverse complement strand
GCACCTGATACACTCCTGCCGGCCATGCTGCTGCGTCTGCCTGTGCAAATAAGCCAATAACGCAATAGCCTCTGCAATCTGAGCCATGCCTGCTTTCCGGCCACTGTTCAAAAGTCCTCCAGGAAGGTTAATAACCGAACATATGTTATTAATAAGCAGGTTCTGAACATTGTCCATGTTATTAAGTGTTATTAACGTGTTATTAACATAGGGTGTTACTAACCACTTAGTTACTCTGCCCACGCTGCCAAAACCCTTGCCAGACTGGCCAGTTGCAAGTTGCAACTGTCTCTGTCTTGAGGCGCATCCGCAGTTGCTGCGGATTGAAGGGGCGCGTTTACAACCTTCGAACCACTAGCGCATGCCTCGCGCTTGCGGCGGTTCGTGCGGCCTGCGGCTGCTCTCGCAAAGCCGTTCAAGCAGGCCCCCACGGGTGACAATCATACAACGCGCCGCTGTAATGTGGACACAACTCCCCCGGCGGCCCGCTAAGTTGATCAAGTGTCTATACAACATGTAGACCTCCATCCCGCCCGCCACAGAATGCACCATGCTGCTAACGGCGTCAGGCAGCGTGTGCGACCTCTGCCTCTGCCGTGGGCACCGCTGCCGGCTGCTTTTGCTTTGATTTCGGCTTCTGCTTCTGGCGCTGCTGCCGCCGCGGGGTGCCGGCGCCGTTGGACTGGCGCTGCAGCAGCTCCGGCGGCTGCTCCTTTTCCCACGCCGCCACCAGAATTGCCGATATGTTCTCCTCGTCCTCCCAGCTGTCTGGGTAGCGCTCCGAGTCGGACCACCTGCGGAGCCAAAAGCAGCTGTCTCTTGAGTTGAGGGAACAAACAAACATTGATTTGCTGCGTCTGCCGGATTGTTCTCCTCGTCCTCGTCCTCGTCCCAGCTATCCGAGTAGTGCTCGGAATTGGGGCCAACTGCGGCACAGAACATGAGCAAATCGTCAATCGGATGCTTTGCCGAGTGCTTCGCCGGATGAGTAGGCTGGGTCATGGCGCTGCGCATGCATCCGCGGGTCCACTCGCGCCTCAAGGAGGCCGTGCACCCAGAAAGCGGAGCAGGCCACACGACGTGAAATTCCACACCCTGAATCGCGCACCTGACGAGGTACTGGCGCTGGTCGCCCCGCTGCACCATGCGCAGAATGCTGTCCGCCTGCGCGTACTCGAGGCCCGCCTCGTAGTCGGCGCGCACATCCTCCGCCACATATGCCTCGTTTACCTGCGCGTTCGGGCTTTTTGGAGTTTGCTGCCCTTGAAGCATTGCGCCGGTGTGTCCAAGTTGCGGATGAGCGGCGGCCTCTGAAGGCACACAACTCAAGCAGCCAGACCGGAGGCATTTTTGCTTCTGCCGCTGGCGCGTTGACGATGATGGACCATGGGTCGCACCCAGGAGTCTGGGGAGTCATCGGGCCACTGCACCAGGTAGTCTTTTGTGCCGTCCTCATTGGTGCGCGACTCCAGCAGCTGCCGCGGCTCCAGCTCATCATACAGCGTGCCTGCAGCTCATCATACAGCGTCATACAGCGTTCCTGCATCTGTTTGGCAATCTCATATCGGGCGTGGAGTGAATTGAATGTTCGTTCGTCCAGAACTGGGTGGAATCTTGTGCGCGACTGCAGCAGCTGCCGCGGCTCCAGCTCGTCGTGCCTGCAGAATTTGTAGTTCCTCTGTTCCTGAATTGCAGAACTTGTTGTACTTCATCTATTCCTGAACTGGACCGAAACGAACTGAGCCGAATCGAGCTAAATTTGAGCTGAGCCAAACCGACACGAAAGAGAGACTTCCAGCCTCACTCAGGCTGATTAGCATTCATAGAGGTCAAAGTTGAGCAATCCGAATCGGTCAAAAAACGCGACAGTACCTGTCAGGATCTCGGAGCAGCGCTCCAGTGCAAATCGGCGCTGCGCGACGGACGCGTCGTTGGGAATCTGCGTCTTCAGCCCCTCCACCAGCTCCAGCACCGACCGCGACTGCTGGTCCCGCACCTGAGCGAGAAAGGGGTTGGTCAGATGTACGTTGACAGGGAATGCGGTCGAAGGGTTTTGTGTCTTCAGCCCCTCCACCAGCTCCAGCACCGAACCGACTGCGCAGATGAAGTTTTGCTTGTCCAGTGCACCATTCAATATCAACAGAGCATCCTGCGTCTTCAGCCCCTCCACCAGCTCCAGCACCGACCCGCGAATGCTGCTCGGTCGTGCACCTTGTGGCGCAGGCAGGCAGCGTGGTTGAGTTTGGACAAAGTTGCCGATCCGGCCGACGCGATACAGCGAGAGCAGGTGGGTTTCGCACCTCTGGGTCAGATCCGTAGTGCAACAGCAGCTCCACCACCTGCGTGTGCAGGTAACCCGCCGCCATGTGCAGCGGTGTGTAGCCTGCGGCGGCAGCGGGAAGGAGGTCAGAAACAATGTACTCGGCACGCCCATAGGTGGGCAGCCTTCAGCAACTGGTGGCACGCCGCCACATGGAGCAGCTTGTTGCTTGCAGGGGGACTTGAGGCAGAAGTCTGCTACTGAGGTTGCAACAAGAGGGTGGCAGCTCCAAAAGAGACATATACTATGTTTGATTTCTCACCGTCCTTGTCTCGGAGGTCGATCTCCGCGCCGGCCTCGCACAGGATGCGGGTGATGCGCACGTTGCCGGTCGCCGCAGCAAAGTGCAGCGCGCTGCAGCACCAATAGCACACGAATTCGTCTGGCAACAGCTCTGATCAACTCCAATCGTCAGCCGATGCCTGAGCCAAGGTACACAGGTGGGTCGTGCACGGCTGGCACGGCAAAGCAGCTACCAGATGCACAGGTGCCGTGGGACGCTTACAGCTGCGTGCACACTCAAAGACCCCTGCAACGGCTCACCTGCGACGGTTCTCATCAACGCTTTGGGCCAAGACGCGCTGCCCACCGCCCAGCATCAGCCGAATGGCCTCCTCATCGCCCTGCAGCGCAGCATGCCTCTCAGATCGATTGCGTCTTATATGAGTCACGAGAACTGAGCATACGCAATGTTCTGTGGCATGTGCATGGTGTCAGGAGGTCACGCAGACAGCGTGTCTGTGGGAAAACGTGCTATTCATGTCACATCTGCATGTCACACTGTGCCGCACCTCCCGGCTGGCCTTCCACCACCTGTCCTCGTAGTCCCTCAACAAGTTCTCTGCGACATTCTCCACAGGCTCCCTGCCGCAAAGTCACTCAGCACCTCGGTGTGACGTGCATCGTGCCGGCCTCAGGCACGATTTTCCAGCACAACACAACGCCACCAAGGAATCGACTCAACCAAAAAGGAAGTGGAGCAGCACTGCTGGCCTCACCATGTGTGTGGCGCGCCGCCCTGTGTGTGCCAACCACATCGCTGGTCGTCAGCATCAGGCACCTTAAAGAGCGCGTTGAAGAGTTCTCGCTGCCCGACACGGACTGGGAGCTCGGCCGCAGTCTTACAAAGCCCATCAGCAGGCCAATCGTGCGAAACAGGCCGTATATACATGCATTCTGGTGTGACTGACCTTCCAGTGCACCAGGTACTCCACGAGTGGCTGCCCGACATCGTCCACGTTGACGCGGACGCCTAGGAGCTCCTCAACGTCTGCCACGGCGCCGAACGTCAGCTCCTGCTCAGCAGCGCCGTCCGCCGGCGGCCCTGCAGCTTCAGCTGAAGCTTCCGCCGCCGCGTCTGGGACAGCTGTGTCTGCCGCTGCCGGCTGCGCGGCGGCGTCGCTGTCGGGCACCGCGAGCGTCTCGACCTGCCGTGCCGCCGCAGCGGTGTGTGCGGCGTGGCGGCACAGCCGCCGCGCCAGCAGCGGCTGCTCCAGCCGCTGGCTCGTCTGCTGTGGATGCCGCCGGCGCTGCGTCGGAGGCCGCTGTCTGCACAGGTGCTCGGCTGCTGCAGCTGGCTGCGGCTGCTTCACCAAGGTGGTGAGCTTGCCTAGACCGAACATCATGTGCGCATGCGATGTCAGAATGCTATGATGTGAATGGAATCTCAATTTGACCCACAGGACGCGCACTGCTTCGCAGATCGGCGTCAAATGGATATGCACGCAGTGTCAATCTGAGTCTGGCTGACTGACTAGATCGCGGGTTGCGCCTTAGCAAAAGAAGCCCGGCAATTCACAGCTGACTGTGTACAATGTTTTGCACAACGAAGCGGCGCAGGTTGGAACAGCTGCAAGACTGTGCATGGAGATTTGAGGATCACTCTCGTGCAGGGCAGCGCAAACGGGACCATGACGGGGTTGGTATTACCACAAGCTCCCGCGCTACCCAGCCCGCCCTGCAGCGGAAAGAGACCTCAAAGCTCTGACTGCTTCGAATTGCTTCACCATTATTGCCCAGACTGTTCCTGCTTGTCAAACACTTTGAAGGTTCTCGAATCCAGCAACCTGCGCTGACACTGCTATTGCAGCGCTCGCCCCTGCAACTGCGTACACATCGAAGGGCTTCGATACTCGAGCCTACAGGGTGCCGGAAAGCTCACAGTGTGCATTGACTGATGCGCTGAATCACAGATCAGGATGTTCGGGGGCTTATATGGCGACCTGCCGGACGCCAGAGACAGCGGCGATGCCGCCGCGAAGGCCGGCGCGCAAAGCAGCAGCAGCAGCGGCTGGGGCGCGCCGCAGCTGCGCGTGCCCGCCAAGCGGCCCGCGCCCGCTATGCCGCCCTCCGTGCTCCGTGCAGGTGGTTGGATCATCACAATGCCATCTTCGTCTCAGGCCATTCTTGTCAGAGCGCACGCAACTGTCGAGCCCTGGCACATGCAGAATCTTGGCTGCATTCTGGGGCTGTGATGCCTGCATGGAATTGCAAGATAGACGTGGTGTCCCACACGCAGGCCGCGGGCGGGGCGGCCAGGCAGCGCGGCCTGACGCCGGCGGTGGCGGCCGCGGGGGCGGTGTGAGCGCCGCTGCCGCGGCCGGCCGGGAGCCCGCCGCCGCGTCCTTCCTGTCCGCGAATGGCGCGCCGCTACAGAACGAGTACGACCCGGCGCGCCCAAACGACTATGCAGCCATTCGGCGGAAGCGGGAGGAGGTCTGCGTTCCCGCTGGAAGTTTAGTTTGAAGACCAAGCCAGACATGCTGCTTCTTCACCAACGACCAGGTTGTTGCCGCATGTGCCTTTGGCTTACTGCATGCTTATGTTGTAGTGTTCCTTATATACAGGCGCGAAAAGAGGCGGAGCGGGAAGCCGAACGTCAGGAGGCGATGCGGCGGGCAGAGCTCGCGCTGCAGGCCGCGCGGCCCGACGAGACGCGCGACGACGGGCCGCTTCCGATGGACCATAGCGGGCGCGATGGTAGCGGCGGCGGCGGCGGGCTGGGCAGCTCCCCTGCCGGCGGCAACCTGGGCCTCAGCGGGGCGCCGACCGCGGCGGCATCCGGCGAGGAGGCCTTCTTGCGGCGCGGCAGGCGAGTGCCCCGGTCTCAAGTTGGGGGGTATTCACAGATGTAACGTTCCTGCTAGACCCTTACCAAGCTCAACGGGGCGCCGACCGCCGCGGCAGCTGGCGAGGAGGCCTGCCTGCAGCACGGCAGGCACGCGCATCTGCCTCAAATTCAGGGTTTCAAATGTTGAGGGTGTCCAAAGATTGTGTCTTCCCTTCTTCTTCTGTCATCCTGCCAAGCATTGCCGGTGGCCTGTCGTGGTGTGAGCTGGCAGTCGTGATGCGCGCCCGGCAGGCGCCGTGCGACTCGCAGCTCCGCGAGATCTATGCTGGAGCCCGTTGGGGCCGCCAAACAGCGGCAGCGCCGGCGCGTCGCCCGGTGCCAGCTGCATGGCAGCAGCACACACGAGAGCCACTTCAGATGTGGATAGAGTTACAACTACCCGCCGGATGCCCGCCCTGCAGGCTGGGCAAGGGTGGCGAAGCAGGATGACGCGCTGAAACAGAAGCAGGATCAAACATCAGCCAGGGTACTCATGCATTCTTGCCTTGAGTTCCATGCACTCAGGTTGGGCAGGGGTGGCATGGCGGCGCAGCGAGAGGAGCGGTGGCAGGCGGCAAACCCTAAACCCTTGCCATCCTGATGCGCACGGCACGGGCACGGGGAATAGATGGGTTGCACAGACTATGCCAGTAGAACTTGCACACACATCATGGTTGCGATGCTGTTCAAGTCAGGCCGGGCAAGGGCAGCGCTGCGGCGCAGCAGGACGAGGATCCTGGCGGCGCTGATGCGCGCGGCATGGCCTGGCGGCAAAGATGATGGAGGAGATGGGCTGGGCAAAAGGCAGCAAACAAATCCTGATCGACAGGGAACTTCCACACGTATCGTGGCTTCGATGCTGTGCAAACCAGGATGAAACAGGAGAAACAGGCGGCGCAGCAGGATGAGGGTGGCGGCTGCGCAGTGTCGGGACCGACGTAGAACTGAAAGCAGGTGTCAATCAGGACTTTCCCGGATTCTCACCAATATCTGTAGTGCTCACCATCAGTGCTGTGCTACCAGGATGGGCAAGGGCGGCGCTGCAGCGCAGCAGGAGGAGCCAGGTGGCGGCGGCGCCGACGCACGCGGCATGGGTCTCGCTGCGAAGATGATGGAGAAGATGGGCTGGCGCGGCGGCGGCCTCGGGAGGGATCAGCAGGTGCCCCCCTCAAAACCCTTGGGATCCAAGCCGATGCAACAGTTGGAAATAGGATGGAGAAGATGAGGTGCCTCGGCGGCCTCGGGAGGGGTTAGCAGCTCTAACCCTGAGATTCTAGCTCGGTGCATGCAGCCTGGCGCCGCATCTGGATGAGCATGCGGGTGGCGGCCTCGGCCGGGAGCAGCAGATGCTGCGCCGTGGACCTGGACTGACCCCCGCACGCACCCAGCGCAGAGCCTGATGCTGCACTCGGTCTGGCAGGAGTGCCTTCAGGACTTCGGGTTGTCAACCGCCGGATGCAGTCAACCGCCGGAGAAAGGCTTGCGCTGGGCTGGGCTTTGCCTGCAGCTTCTGGGGCGGTGACCAGGGCTAAAGCAATACGAGCCCAGCGTTGCATGCGGCTTTCGGCATGCTTGCCAGGTGGCGGGGCGCAGAGCTGAATGGCTGTGGCTGCCGGCAAGATGGCGGTTTGCAACCTGACTGACGGGTGCTTACGCTGGCAGCAGCATACAGCAAGCCCATATTCACAGGCGCAGGGATGCTGCGCCGCAGCTGTGCTGAGCGCCGCCTGTGTGTGCCGTAGGGAATGGCGACGCCGCTGATCGCGCAGAAGCGGGATGGGCGCAGCGGCATCATCACGCATGCTGAGGATCAGCGGCCGAAGGTAGGTGACAGCAGTGGCCATGCCCTGTTCTGTTCTGATCTGATCCGGGCTGTTCATCTGATCTCTTTTCAGATCACAAGCTCGCACTGTGTGTGCCTTCCTCTCTAGGCAGCTGGCCTCACGCCATTCATGCCCGCCTGCTGAGGTGACCTGCCGTTTTAGGCTGCAAGTTCAATGTGATCTCTATGGCTTCACGCACTGAACTTTCGGCTGTGCACTGCTGCAGGGCACAGTCATACAGGGCAAGCCATCAAAGGTGGTATTGCTCCGCAACATGGTGAGTGTCTCTTGAAATGGGCTTCCCTTTCCAAACCGGACTTGCCTTTCGGACTTCTCCTTGGGAAGACCCTCTGCACCTTTGGAAGTGACCCCCGTATTCATGGACTCTACAAGCTTGTTCCCTAACATCAGCGCAATGCTGCTATGTCATGGCGGCTGCGCCGCCGTGTGTAGCCGCCGTGTACAGCCGCCTTGCACAGAGGTTCCACAGCCAGCAGTCCCTCTGGATTATCTGTGCACAACATCATGCCCTTGTGCATCGACCCGTGCCACAGGTGGACCCAGGGCGGGATCCTGTACTGCTGTTAGCGTCCCAAATTTCGCTGTGCTGAAAGCATCCTCTGCCAGCACTGCGCAGGTGGGCCCTGGGCAGGTGGAATCTGCATCAGAGGAGTCGGCACGGAGTGCACCGCCAAGATCGGCGGCGTCACCGGCATCGTCAGCTTCGAGCACAGATCTCACCTAAACGACTCCTCTTTGTCCCGTAGGTGGGTCCGGGGCAGGTGGACTCTACATTAGAGGACGAGGTGGGAACCGAGTGCACTGGCAAGTACGGCGCAGTCACCGGCGTCGTCATCTTCGAGGTCACAGAGCCGGGCTTTCCCGCGGAACAGGCGGTCCGCATCTTCGTTGCATTCGAGCGCCAGGAGGCCGCCATCAAGGTGGGGCTTTGTTTAGGGTCTGGATCTGGACTTCAGCATGATGCTGCCGGTCATCAATCTTTGTTCCGCATCCTCGGCTTCCTTGCGGACCAGGCGGTCCGCATCTTCGTTGCATACGAGCTCCAGGTTGCCGCCATCAGGGTGGGGCCCCGGAATTGCAGCGCAACTCATACATGTGGCCTTTGTTCATAAAACTTCTGAATGCGTGATTCGATGTGCGCAGGCGGCAGTGGACCTCGGCGGCCGCTTCTTCGGCGGGCGGCAAGTGCGGGCCACATTCTACTCGGAGGAACGCTTCCAGGCCGGCGAATTTGCGCCAGACCCAGCCAAAGACGACTAGCATCTGGCATGCCGATGATGTCACAAGCACGAAAACCCAATCGACAGGAGTGGAGAAGGGCAACGACATGTTGAATGGCAACTGATTCTATGACTGGGACCTATAAACGAGGTTGCAATCTTGTCTGTGTTGGCACACCGCACTGCAGATGTGCGCCTGCCATGAGGCGCGTCAGCAAGGAGCCCAAACCAAAGTCATGTGGTACCAAACCAATGCGAAACCACGCATGCAGACAAGTCTAGGTAAAGTCGTAACAAGTACATATCTATATAGTCAACACAAGCGGCGCGCATGCCCCAGCACGCCGGCGCGATGCCCTGACAGCCTAGACTGCGCTGTGCGCTGCTGGGGTCATGGCGACCCATAGGCCACGCTCAGCAGCCTGAGATTGTCATTTTGGTGTATATGGACTTCAGTGTCGTTTCAGCAGCGCGTGTGTCCAGCAGTGCTTCGCCTTCAGCTGCATGAGCAGCGGGACAGCGTCGCTCAGTCAACAATTCTGACCGCTCAATGGACGTGCTACACCGACGGCGGCGGGGGCAAACCACGCATGCAGACTTGAGTGCGCTGTAGCAGCTGCGACGTGCACAGCAGCCGGCTATCCCTGACGTCCAATTCTACGGTATTCAACTGCAGTACGCGCAAACGCTGCCTGTGCGGACCATGTTCACAACACAGCCGCTCGGAGGAAATTGCCTGGAGAAGATGCGCACCTCGTCGCACTGCTTGTTCAGCTGCATCTTGACATCCGACAGCAGGTAGATCGCCGCGCCAGCCTTCTCGCAGCGACGTTGACCTCCCGCACCTTGTCGGTATCGGGGAGCACCCGCATGCCGCATGAGGTCACCATCTGCATGCAGATGCTGACAGTCATGCCGTGGACATTGTGGGCTGAGATCTCAGACTCAGACTCTCGAGAGCGATTCCACAGACAGACAGAAGGGCATACACTGCAATGCATACACTTGCTCGAGACAGTGGTCAGCACTGCGTGGACGACCCGCCGCAGGCGGCCTTTCACATCAGCATGCAACCCCGCACCTCGCCCTGCAAACATGACGGCGCTCCCAAGCAAAACATAATAAACTGAGGGAAAGACTGCCCCAAGGCCGGTGGCATGCACACTGCTCACCGCACTAGAGAGCCCATATGACATTGAAGCTGACAGGGGGCACTGTCTTATGGCCCCACTACAGCTTCGTATGGCGATGACGGATCCCAGCATTTGGCATACCGTATGCAGTAGTACTGCACGACGGGATGGAGGGCCTGAAAGATGTTTTGGTGCACGTGATTGCCGACAGATTTACAGATGTGGGTAAGGAGCACATTTTGCCGGCGAAGACGGCGATCACAGCGCCCCGGTCAGATCGCCAGGCCTACTGAATGGCGCTTGCAAGGTCGTGATCCAAAGACACGTTCAGCGTTTCACAAGGTTGCTTCGACAGCACGCTTGCCACTGTTGGAGCGGATCCGGGAGAGGCCAGCAAGGGTTGGTGCACCTGCTCAGGATTGGTGCACCTCCGCGTCCGCATGCGGAGCACCAGCAGAAACAGCTGTGTCAAGCAAGATGGGTTGGCACCAAAACTTCCGATCGTGAAAAGGAACATGGTCGGATTGGCCCTTCTTACTGCGACTGGCCTGCTGCCTGCAACTCGCCGTCTTCCTGCCCTCTCTGCGTGAGGATCACGGAACTGCAGGGTTTCCGCGGCGCTATACCTGAGCACCGTGGCCCCCAGAGGCACCTGATACATTCCAGAAGAAACTGTGCACGACCGCAGATTTTTCCGCCATGCCCAACAAGGTGCGCTCGTCTGTGGCGGCAGTGGTGTTGCTTGGGCTATCACAGCACACTCAAAGGTGTGCGCAGCGGCTGGGCTGGCTGTTGGCTGCGCCGTGGTACCGGCTGACCATTTGGTCCTTGGGTCAGCTGCTGATGCCATCACGACCACGCACACGTGTGCAGTTGTGCAGCCGGGGCCGCAGCCCGGCGGCGCAGCTCTGCAGTGCGGCAGACGGGTGCATTATGCTTGCCGAGTGGCTGCAGCGAGTCTGTGGCGGCCTCGTCAAGTCACTTGCGCCTTTTGGCCGCCCCCAAGGCACGCCAGAACGGCGGCTGGCCGTCCGGCCAGCTTACTGATATTGCGCGTGCTTCCTCAGACTGAACTGCAGGTCGTTCACGCAGCTGCAGGCTCCAGCCATGAAGGTGTTCCTGCGCTTCCACGTCGTGCGGGGCGGCTACAATGCTGTCGCCGACATTCGCAAGTTCCAGTGAGTCCCTCGCAAAAGATTCCTATTCTCAACATCATGACTGATCGCCGCCTTTCCCTCCTCAGGCGGGCGCTGTTAGCGTTCGCCATCGGGATGTTGACCATGGTAGGCGGCGCTGGCTACGCCGCCAATACCATGACGATGAGCCTGACGGACCGCATCGTGAGCGGCATCGTGACGGGCGGCATGATAATCGCCGGCGGTCTGGCGCTGTACTCGGCGCATGCCTGAGTGGTCGAGTGCCCCGCATTATGCCCTAGTGGCTGTTCGGCGCCGTTTGATGGGGCGTGCCAAGACGCGATTGTGCCGTGAACATTCAGCAGGTCATCGCGGTTTTGAGCGCGGCCTTGCTGCTTTGCATGGATTACACTTACCCAAGTGTGTCCACGTGCAAGCTCAAAACCGCGAGGACCTGCTGAATGTCCACGCCACAAGCGCGTCTTGGCACGCCCTATCAAACGGCGCCAAACAGCCACTAGGGCATAATGCGGGGCACTCGACCACTCAGGCATGCGCCGAGTACAGCGCCAGACTGCCGGCGATTATCATGCCGCCCGTCACGATGCCGCTCACGATGCGGTCCGTCAGGCTCGTCGTCATGGTCTTGGCGGTGTAGCCAACGCCGCCTACCATGGTCAACATCCCGATGGCGAACGCTAACAGCGCCCGCCTGAGGAGGGAAAGGCGGCCCGCCGGCGGCGATCAGTCATAATGTTGAGAATAGGATTCTTTTGCGAGGGACTCACTGGAACTTGCGAATGTCGGTGACAGCATTGTAGCCGCCCTGCACGACGTGGAAGCGCAGGAACACCGGCATGCATGCATGCATGCATGCATGACGGCCTCTAGGCGCCTATAGGCGCCTATGTGCGAAGCTCCGAGCTTCGGAGGCTCCGATGATCATCCAGCTTTTCCAAATTGCTCCTTGCATGCCGTTGCCCCGTCCGGTTCATCTGCCTTCAACTAGCACATGAAGCGGGAAAGACGGTGTGTCCTCACTTAGAAAGTTTGTGAAAAAAACCCCAGTCTATGGGTGGTGCTGGCAGGAAGTGTTGTTCCTTGCTTGCGGGACGCGATTGCGGTGCCGCACGCAAGCAAGGAGGAACACTGCCTGTTCTGGCACGAATGTGCAGGCCTCATTTTTTGAATATATGTGTTCATCCTTGGAGAATGTCATGGGTCAAGTCGATCGCCAGCTATTGGAACTTTCCAAGGGGCAGCTTCAGCACACCACCGAAAATTCCGCTGCACTCTCAGGCCGCCCCCGTATTCAACCATTCGTATCCCATTCATGCGTACTTTTAGTCACCGCTGGACCGCCCGAAAAGGTCGACCAATGCGAGCCAAGCGAGTCAGCGAGCAATCAGGCCTCTTGGAGGGCGGATCCGCCAGCCAATTCAGCGGAACTTGCCGTTGCAAGCCGCCAGCTGCGGAGCCGCATAGTCGCACGTCGCCGTGGGCCACACATCTTGACTTCTGTACGAGCTGTGCCAGGACTGTGACGATACCCTCGCGCGGGCGAAGGAGGAGCCGAGGTGTGCATTCTTGTCCTCGATATCGGCACATCGCGTCGGCACTCGTCGCGTGATGAGTTTGGGCTGCTGGGGCAGCCACCACCGTTTTGAAATGGCTCCGCGATAGGATTCGCCAGTCTGCTCGCGTCATGGTAGCTGTCAGGCAGGGTGCTTGGCCTGGTAGTGCTGCAAACTGGGCAGTCCGCGACGCCGGTCGTGTCGTCTTTGGGCTCCTTGGGCAGGGTCAATATACAACAGCTGCAGCCCGAAATTCCGCACTGCAGGAGCAGTCTTCTACCCCAGACTAGGCGGGTGTCTGTGCTTGTCATATCATTGGATTCTGAAATCGCCATGATCCCGGAAAAGTTGCTCCTGGACTCGCCGGGTTATGACAACACGTGATCCTTGGTGCATCGCCTAGAAAACCTGTTGAATACTCGTGCACGTACAGTTGTCCATACGGTGTGGTGCCAGCAATGATGCTTTAGTCGATGCACATCCGCAGGCGCACAAGGCTTGGACTCGTCATGTTGACATGATGCTTGCAGAGTCGGCAAGGACGCCAGCCAGCGGCACAGCAGGGGCGGCAGCCGCTAAGCCGCTCGCTCGAGGCAGCTTCAGACGCGACAGGCTGCGACGCAGCAGTGGCGGCATCGCCGCAGCCAGTTCAGCGGCATGACTGTGTTGCTGCCAGAAAACGACGCATCCACGCCCGTGGGCAAGCAGCAGGGGGCCTACTCGAACGGCTACAACACACGAAGCCGCGCCAACGGCACCAGCAGCAAGGCGTCCAGCAACGGCGAGTCAGCCACCAACGGAGGCTTGGAGAACGGGTACGCCCGGAACGGCATCGCAGCCAGACACGGCGCTGCCAACGGGCTCACCAACGGGCATGCCAACGGGCTCACCAATGGGCATGCCAGCGGGCTCACCAACGGCCACCGCGGCGAGAACGGCCACATGCAGCAGCCGCAGCAGCATGGCTTGCCCCAGCAGAACGGGAAGGCCAGCAGCCACCTTCCGATCAACGGCAGCCAGATGGATGCCAAGCCGCAGACCGCCGCCAAAGCAGCGCCGAAGTCCGACGACCGGCCAGGTGGGTGCCTGCCTGGCTGCATGCTGGCAAAATGGTTTGCGCAAAAGCCTGCCTGCTTGAGCACGCGCCACGACGCTTGCTGATGGCGCCACCCTATTTGCCCTTGCAAGATCATGATCTATGCCCGGCCCCTCCTTGCACAGAATTCCCGTCAGAGGCGCTGGCGCAGCGGCTGCGGATGGCGTCCCGCCTGCTGCAGTTCACCCTTGCGCTGGTGCTGGTAAAGGCTGTCGGCAGCGCTGCTGCATGGCTCCAGGCGAGAATCTTGCGCTGGGCTCGGCCACGTCACTCTGCCGTTCGCGAGACATTTGCGTGTGGAAAACCAGGATCTGCAGCTTGCCGCCGATCCCTGGGTCTGCCCCTCTTGTTGCAATCACACCAGAGGTTCCAGGTGGCGTCAAGTACGGACATGAGGCTGAAGTGCCTGCATGCTGTACAGGCAGCGCACGCGTCAGGGAAGCTGCAGCATGCCTGGGAGGCGGCGTGGACGCATCGGCTGGAGCTGCAAGCGGTGCGGCTTTCCCCTGAGATCGGTGTCACCTGGCTGCGTGGGTCAATGCGGCTGTGCGATCAGCAGCGTGTCCTGTGGCGTGACCAGGCGTGGCATTCCCGTTCAGCTGTTGCCAGTGGTCCAGTTGGTAGTCATGCATGGCAGTTGGTGGCCGCGCATGGCAGTCAGCGCTTATGATGCCGGAGACCACTTCAGCAGCGGGCTTGCACGCATGAAGGCATTCCAGTTTTCTCTTCGCCAGCTGGATTCAGCCTTCCGTGCACAGCATGTTGCTGTGCTCAGCTGCCCCCTGACATATAGACAGAGCAGAGCAGCCAAAAGCGTCCCAGCCAGAGCTGTGCCGGCCGCGTTCTGACATCGTGAGGCTGGCAGGTGCCGGCGCTCGGCGCGGCGGTTGCGCTGGCGGTCGCAGTGTGGCGGTGGGGCCCGCGCCGGCGGCGCCCCGTGTACCTGCTGGACTTCGACTGCTGGAAGTGCGACCCGAAGCTGAAGGTCTCACTCCAGCGGTTCATGCAGGGCTCCAGTGCCTGCGAGGTGAGCGATTTGCGGACTCCAAATTCTGTTCGATTCGACGTCTTTACGCCTTGCTATCCGGGCCGCAGATGCCACGAGGTCCTGCAAGCTCGCCGATTGCGCATGCACATCCAGCATCCTGCAGTCTCTCCCTGGTGCGCAAAGCCATCGAAGCAACGTTGACGCTGTCTGCTGCTTCGATCTCCAGCGCTTCAGCAAGGACAGCCTGGACTTCCAGGAGCGCATCAGCGCACGCAGCGGCCTTGGCAACGGCCATGCCTGCCTGCCGCCGGCGCTGCACATCCTGCCCAAGCCTGTCATCACCTTGCAGGCGCGCGGGTTTAGGGTTTAGGGTTTAGGCCCGTAGGGGCTTTGCTGACAGTTGGTCTAAGCCTGGCAAGTACACCCTTGTGGCCTCCAGCTCGTGCAGCACATTATAGGCCTCGATAGCTGAAACCACCAAATCAAGGCTGCCCTCAATGGCACGCTGGCTCTCGAGTGGTGGACTTCATTGCGGGCAATCCCGATGTGCTTATGGTCACACTGGCTGTCGGTCAAGGGTGCAGCAGCAATGCGGTGACGCATGCAACTGGCGCGCTACAGGCAGCGAGGGAGGAGGCAGAGCTGGTCATGTTCGAGGCCGTGGAGCGCGCCCTGCAGCGCACAGGTGCAGCTGCTGTTCAATAAGTACCTTTCTGTACCATGCATGCAATGCGCGCACATTTGGGGCTGTATGCAGGCTGCAAGCGACAGCTGGGCGTACTGCATGCAGTGCATAGTAGTCTGCACTGCAGCTCGCATGTGCAGCACTACCGTTCCGACACTCCCTTTGTCTCCTGCATGTTCTGGCTCACCCACGGCTTCCTTGACCGTCCGAATCTGCCGTCACGCAGGCCTGCAGCCGCGGGACATCGACATCCTGGTGGTCAACTGCTCGCTGTTTTGCCCGACGCCCAGCCTGAGCGCGATGCTGGTGAACCACTTCAAGATGCGCACGGACGTGGTGTCCTACAACCTGGGCGGCATGGGCTGCTCCGCCGGCGTTATCGCCGTCGGCCTCGCTGAGAAGCTGCTGCAGGTGACACTCGTCATTGGCCGCTTGTATTCGAGGTGTCAAAGTCATGCTTGGGTTCAAGTTCCAGCTCTCTGGGCAACTTGGGGGTTTTTTGAGCGTCGTCGCCACCGGTCTCGCCGAGAAGCTGCTGCAGGTGAGTCGCGCATCTTGAGGCAGCAGTGCTGCACTTATAATTCACCAAAGTACATTCAATCAGCAGTGCTTTGCATCCCACAACCTGGGCGGCATGAACTTGCTCCGCCGGCGTCATCGCCGTCGGCCTCGCCAGGAAGCCGCTACAATTTCTTTCAGGCTTTTCTTTTAGGCTTTCATGGTCCAGCGAAACCTACAAGAACATCCAGTGCATGCATCTGATATGCGGGCGGCATGCGCTGCTGCTCCCTGGCGCCATCGCCGTGTCTTGCCGAGAAGCTGCTGCTGCAGGTGTGCCGCCGGAATTGAGAGATCATTATTGAATTGTTTGTGTTATCGGCCGTCACTCCAAACGCCCTGTGAGACACAGCATCCATTCTTTAGGTGGAATGCAGCACGTACGCGCTGTATGAACCGAGATCGTCACGCTTGAATGGTCCACACAAACGGTTGGAGAGACTGTCACCGATACTGCAGGTGGAGCGCAACGCGCATGCGCTGGTGGTGTCGACTGGAAACACCACGCTGACTGGCCAATGACACGCTTCGAGAGACTGCTACCAGTACTGTGTGAGACTACTACCAATACACAGATGAACTTCGATTGCAGGTGGAGCGCAACGCGTATGCCCTCGTCGTCTCCACGGAGAACATCACGCTGAACTGGTACGCGGGCGACGAGCGCAGCATGCTCATCCCCAACACACTTTTCCGCATGGGCGGCGCCGCCATCGTGCTCACCAACAAGGCGGGCGCGCGCCGCCGCGCCAAGTACCAGCTGCAGCACGTCACGCGCGTGCACCTCGGCGCCGACGAGACCGCCTACAGGTGCGCGACCCTGGTTTATGATGCATGCTCCTCGGGATGTTCGCACGGCCTTCGAGTTGTTGCCGAAATCGACGCGCGCGTGCACCCTCGGTCCTGATGACACCGCTCACAGCTGTCGCGGAGACCTCAACTCGGGCGAATCTTGTCGTGCCCTTGATATGTGCACGGTTTGGAAGCTCTCCTTTAGAGTACCAGCTGCAGCATGTCGGCGCCGACAAGGCCGCATACAGACGCTTGCACGGACATCGAGATTGGGGCAGAATCTTTGGACTTTCTCCGTCGAGTGTGCTCGCGCCGTGCACCCTACTGGTGCGCGATCAGATGCAGCACGACAAGCGCAATCCTCCTGGGTGTTGTCAAGTCGTTGCGCTCAACGCCTCATTCACCGGCTCTCGTGCACCGCCGCAGGTGCGTGTACCAGCATGCGGACGAGAAGGGGACGACAGGCGTGGCGCTGGACCGCAACCTCGTGCACGTCGCCGGCCGCGCACTCCAGGTATGCTTCTTGCTGCTTTGCGTGGCCCATCGTGTTCCAGAGACACCCCAAAAAAATAAGAAGGGCTACACGCTGATGAACAGTCCACAGCTCGACGGGGTACTGCTGCGCCCTGCGCTGTCTCTGCAAATGCAGAGGAGGCGTCTGGAGGCGGCTCCGCCTTGCGTGAACGCTGCTGCAGGCCGCACGCGGTCCACAGCAGGCACGGTCATCGACTTGTCTTGACACCAAGAGGTCCAGAGCGATCAGGTGCAGCAGCTGCTCTGCCAGGCGAATGGTTTTGCAAAAGCGGTGGGCATCAACGGGTTGCACAATTGCGGCAGGCCAACATGACGCGCATGGGGCGGCACGTGCTGCCGGCGGGGGAGAAGGCGCTGTTCCTGCTCAACTGGCTGGCGCGGCGCGTGCGCCCTGGTCTCAAGCCCTACACCCCCGACTTCCGCCGCGCCTTCGACCACTTTTGCCTGCACGCCGGTGCGCTCCCGCAGCATGGATCGACGGCGGAATCCTGAGCAGTATCTGATGCTGGGCAGCACCTGGTGCCCTCAACACCGGCAGTTGCTTCCTCATTCCGGCACTGCATGTCGCGCGGCTGCCCGCGCCTCTTTACCCAGTGGCCGCAAATCCGGCCAACCGTCCTGTCACCCGCGTCCGTGCTCTGAGAAATTCTGGCGTTTACTTTGCATCTCGAAATCCCGGTCGTCTCACAGCAGCAGAGTAAGTAAGACGGTGAATTCACCTGCAGGCGGGCGTGGCGTCATCGAGGGCCTGGGCGCGCAGCTGCAGCTGGACGAGCGGCAGCGGGCGCCGGCGGCGCAGACGCTGTGCCACTACGGTGCGCGCCTTTCCTCGACTGTCCGCACCGCTGCCCCACTGCAGGGGCGGGCGTGGGACTCTGTGGACACCCAGCAGTGACTATGGGTTCCTGGGTTTACTGGGAGTCGCCTGGACACGACGTCTGGTGCAAGCGTTGTCTGCTTTCGAAACACCTCGTCTGCTGATGTTTTGGACTGGCTTGTCCATGGAGCTGTGGACACCCTCTCCAGCTCCTGTGCTTGTCTGTGGAACAGGCAACACCAGCAGCAGCACGGTGTGGTACTCGCTGGGCTTCATCGAGTCGTGCCAGGGCATCCGCCGCGGCGACACCGTGTGGCAGGTCCGACATTTCCTGCCTCGATTGTTGTTGTTTTCTTGTACAGTTGCCAGTTCGATTGCTTGCACATGGTAGAGCCTTGCGCCCGTTGCGCAGCTCTGGCAGTGCAGCACATACGGCAGAAGGGTCCACCAAAGTGTTGCACAAGTTCTCCGACCTCTGCGCGCAGGTGGGCTTCGGCTCGGGCTTCAAGTGCAACAGCGCGGTTTGGAAGGCGCTGCGCTCGGTAAAGGACGTGCACGCGTGCTGGGCCGAGCACGAGCAGGTGCTGCGCTAGATTTTATGGCTTCCTGTTGTCGCCTTTCGCCATCTGTCGGCGGCCAACTGCGGGGCCGCAGGCACTCGGAGGCGACGCAACATGAGCCAGCAGCCGCAGATTTCAGACTGGCACGGCGGGGTCTGGCGGAACAAAGCTGAAACTTCTGCCGGGGCATCGTGCAGCGGCTCGACACGGCTGTGGGGCCGCTCCCGCCCTGTGGCTTGCACCCTCTGCACATTGCGGGCACACGGCGGAAGCGGTCACCAGCCAGCAGATTATGGGTCGAGACCCTGGAGGGCAGAGGCAGGCTGGCGCCAGTCATGTGGAAATGTAGCTTGCAGACCTCGTGATTAGCTGATAGGACGGACGGTCGAGAGCGCCGCGGTGCTCTCGGCAGGGTGGGCATAGCACAGCACAGCGGCAGCCAGGTTTGTAGAGGCAGGCGGCGAGTGGCAGAATCTGGCGAGTGAGTAGAGAACTACAGCTGCTGGCGTGGTGGCCAGCGTATGTTCTGAGGGCAGCACGAGGGGCGCTCCCGCCTTTCCTTTGACGTTTGTCAAGGCACAGCATTGGGCACCGCAGCACTGCACACATGGTCGTGCGGCCATCCTGATCGCCCTGGTTCAGATCAGCGCTGGGCTGCCATCGGCCAGCTGTAGAGCGTGATCAGGATGGGCGTGCGTCTCACATGAAATTCACTTGAAATCATGGACCGCAACCCACCGCCTCTCCACTCTCCTTCTCCCTGCCGTTCCACAACTTGCATTTTGGTGTTCCCCAACCATCTGCCTTACGCAAACGTCAAAAGTGAACATATGATCATGGCGTCACCGCTGTCGGCAGCGCCGCGGCGGGTGCCGCCATGCCCGCGCAATGGCGGTCAATGTCCAGGCACCATCAACGCGCCGACATCACGGCTGTGTCGCCGCTCAGGCCGTTGTGAATCTAAAGTGTACGATCGCATATTCACACGCTGTGTGATTCCCGCACCTTTTGGCAGCAACTTTTGGACCGTCCACTGGCTTCAGCAGGGGACAGAGACATGCTGAGGTGGGTGGCAAACTTTTGTCTAACCGCAAGGATCAGCGGCAACAACTCAACTTCTTTTGCAGGTCCCGGTAGCTTCTGACTGATTCCAACACTCGGAACGAAACGGCCGGCCGGCAAACTCGCAGGAACTCGCCGACGCAGCAGCACCGCCTGCGCGTTGGGACGGCTGGAAGGTACGCAGCCGCCTTGAGCTTGCAACGAGGAACATCAAACATCCTAGAACTGTTGCAAGTAGGCAGATGCAGCATATCACGATGACGAAAGAGGCCTGAAGGCAGTTGTTCCACCGCCGGTTCACGAGCTTCTTGTCAGTTCGAATGCAAACATTGGTCTGCTCCTTGCTTGCAGGCATACTCTCTGGGTGCTCCTGCCTTCCAGATCATCGCTTAGCTGCACCCCGCCACTTGCAAGCCGGTCGTTCGAGGCTTCGGATCGCAAGTTTCTCACCAGCCGAGGGCTGCCGGTTACCCGCGGCTTCTGGTGCCGTCAGGCGCCCAGCGACCTGTGCGTGATCTGGGACAGCGACTGGAAGACGACCCTCCTCCAGCCGCCAGCTCAGTGCACCGCTGCAGCTTGACCGCCACCGGAGAGATTTGACCGCAGCGGCTGCCCAGCTGCTTGGGCCCGTTCAGCTGCGTTCTACCGTCAACGCGAGCAGCGCATCCGCCAAACGCAAGGAAGGATTAGCCACACAGCCAGCGAAATGGCTCCCGCCATCGTCGCCCAACTCCCAGCCGGCAGCCGCGGCGGCGGCATCCCCAGGTGAGCGGCCATGGTATGCCTTCTGCATGTGTTGCACTGCTTGCGACAGCTCCTGTTGGGTCGTCAAAACGTTGGTGGTCATCACAACCTCATCACCATCCTCTATGTTTGCGCCGCAGCCCCCAGCAGCTGCTACGACAGCTGTGGCGAGCATACAGCTACGCACTCGTCACCTCGCCGCTCGCGACGCAGAGCCTCACGGCGGTCGTTGGCTTTGCCGCCGGCGACGCCTGCGCCCAGGTAGCCGAACCTTCCTGCTCCTGGATTCCCTGGCACAGATTATCTACATTGTACTACGGCAGAATCGGCACATGGCAGGAAGCTGCCAACTGCCCTGCCTGGCTCTGTGCAGAGGTCGTCTTGATGCAGTGCAATGGCGACAGCTGCTGCATCGCACACTGTCTTGACTGTCTGTTCCCTGATCGTCTGCCCCTGAGCATCCTGAGCACCTGTGGCTGCTGACCGGCTGCTGCAATCTCGTTTGCAAGGCACTTCAAACCACTTTGACACCTGGCGTCCGCAGCTGCTCAGCACGCGGCCCGAGTGCCGCACCCGCGACGGCCGCCTGATCCGCGCCTACCGCCGCGTGTTCCGCCCGCGCTACGAGCCCGAGGCCCCCCCCTTCGAGTATGATTGGCAGCGCACAATGCGCCTGGCGGCCTTCGGGGGTGCCATCGCAGGACCCATGGGCCACGTCTGGTTTCAGCTGCTCGACAGTCGCATCATGCCGCACGCGCCCCGCAGGTTCGGAGCCTTCCTCCTCCAAACATTGCTGATCTGTGATCTCCGATCAGGATCTGTGATCTCCGGCAGGATCTTCGCCGTGCAACAGCTACATCCGCCCCATCCGGGCAGCAGATTACCCAGTTGCCGCGCCGGGTACCGCGCCGGTCGCCGGATCTAGAAGAGCGCACACCTGCACTTCTGCGCTCGTGCAGCTGACACATCAGCCAAACCGTCGGCTACTCAGTTCGTGCCAGTCATGGCGATCACACTCCTCCTGCATGTGCTGTCAGTTCATCGCTGCACTCTTGAGCGGGCTTCGCTTCCGATGTGATCGATCTGCCGTGGCGTAGCTGAGCCCCTGCTTCCTGCCACCACGCAGCGTGTCTGCGATTACGCTGAAGTGCGTGCTGGACCAGACCTTCATGGCGCCCTTCGGCTGCGCGCTGTTCTATGCGGTACAGGGTGTGCTGGCCGGCGCGCCCGAGACCGTAGTGCCGACGCTTCGCGAGAAGTTCGTGCCGACGATGTCGGTGGGGGTTTTGGACTCTCAGGGTCTTGTCTTGTAGCGCCTCTCCGCTGCCCTGCTGCGAACGAGCCAGAATACTTCAAGATTGCGGAGGAGCTTGAGTACTGAATAGAGCACACTGCAGATGACGAGGGAGCTTCAGGCTGCGATGCGGCGCAGCCACAGTGTCACAGCCTCCGCGTGTTGCTGCTGTAGTGTGTTCAGCTTCGTGCGGCCCGTATTATGGCATCATGACATCAGCCTAACCAGGACGACCCAATGCACACCATATGGACCATGAGAGGGTTGCTCTCATGCTTCCTGCAGGCCAGCTACAAGCTGTGGCCCCCGGCGCACATCGTTAACTTTGCGCTGGTGCCGCCGGCGTACCGGGTCCTGTACACCAACCTCGTCTCGGTGCGCCCGCCGTGCTTGCCCCACTGCGAGTTTCGCTCGTGATCGTAATTCCGATCAGCTTGGGGGGAGCTGCGGGAGCTGCTCTGTGCCCCTTCCTGCCTGCTTGAAGATGGCCTCACTGGTGACAGCTCCAGTGGCTTCACTGGGCTGTAAAGGCTCACTCTCATACGTCTGACAGCCTTCCCACCTCGCTCCGCAGGTGCTGTGGACGTGCATCCTCAGCAAGACTGCCGCCGACCAGCCTCAGCGCGTCGTCGCGTCTGGCAACGTTGTGGTGCCGCTCTGCGTTGAAAACTTGTCCGAGGACCCCATCGCATCCCTGACCGCCGCCAACGCAGTCTGAAGCAACATGGGAATGACATGGAGAATGACATAGAGAGGGGCATGGTTCGTGAGCCGGTTAGGACTAGAACGGGCAGCCCTGAAGGCAGGGCGCGGCGTTTTATGCGGCCGCCGTCGCACAAAAGCCGGCGGCGGCGGCCGCCCAGCAGCAAAGAAAGAGGGCGGCGGCGCGGGCGCCAGCGGAGGAGACAAGACCCAGACTAGGGCGAAGATTCGGATGTGCCAGCCGCAATGCCAGCAATCCTTCAACAGAATGCACATGCAGATACAGCGGGCCTCAGGCGGCTGGCTAGTCAGGGCCACGGCGGGGCCCAAACGGAACAAGGGCTGCCGCAGGTCCGCAGAAGAGGCACTATATGAATCAGGCGGGTCAGCGACGGCCGCTGCGCAGTATACTTTCTAATACGGACGCGGACAGACGGGCATCGATTGTGACTGACTGTCAGGCGGCAGGGGGAGCTGACAGGGGAGGTTCACGGGTTGTGCGGCAAGGTCCAGAGAGCTCCTTCAGCCTGCAAGCATGGCTGCAATTCGTTGTCTGAGAGTGTGGAGGCGGGGCCACCGTAGATCAGACACCGTAGAACAGGCAATGCGCGAAGTTGGCTGTTGTGTCTGTTGGTTTCTTGACTTGTCGGAGGGCTTCTGACTCGCGACTTCGTCAAATTCTTGGGGGTTCGAAGCAGAGCGCGCTAGTGTGCCTGCTCACTTTAGGGCTTGAGGTTTTCACCACAGAGAATAGGTACGTACCTAGTCAGATGTGGTTTGAGCCTTCGACAGGTAGATTCCTCTTCGGTGTTACCAGGCACTGCTCTGTACTCGCAGGTGATGACCCACTGTGTTACACACTTTGACCTCGGTACAAACCACAGTTCGACTGCTCAACAATCTCTTCCTGTCAAGGATCTCGCACTTCGAGGTGTCCAATGGATTGAACGGCAGACACAAACATCTGCCGTGCGCATCCAGCCCAAACCTAGATGTAAAGGATGTCATCACTTTCTAGCATGCCGCACCTGCAAAGGCAGCATGTGTCCCAACAGCATCAGCTAGCGCCACACTGCACTGATCGCAGCACAGCGCTGCCGTTCTCATCGATGACAGTCTCCTCTGCCAATTCACTTGCAACCCCCAATGTGAGTACTGCCGTGTCAATCCGATAGACGCGTAACAGTCTTTGCCCCATCCGCACGAGTTCTGCCCAAGGCATGGGCAGTCTGTCGCCTGAGGTGAGGCTGCCGGACCCGCAGACAGGACACGTGCCGCCCCCCGCGCATCTCGCCGCCTTTACTAGTCCGCCACACACAAGAGGCGTTCCCGTGCGCCGCTGAGCATGCCGACTGCTGGCACACCCCGGCGGCCGCCAGAGGCGTCTAGTAGCGGTTTCGCCGGGCAAGCGCAAACAGGTTGCCGATCTGGAGGAGGCAGGCGGCGGTCACGACGTAGTGGAGGATGTGGTGGTCAGACAGCCCTATGTATCGGTGGTGGCCCGAGTTCCTGCGCAGCAGGAAGGAGCGGAAGCAGCAAGCGTCAATGCCAGAGCTGTTGTCGTCTGCAAAGGGGCTCTCAGGAAACGTTCTGCGCAGCGATGGGTGCACGCACAGGCCACCACGCAGGGTTTGCTGCTGGGTGAGGAGCAGCAGCAACATTGCGATGCATGCAGTCCCGTCGTGGGGTCTGCACAACCCGTGCGGGCAGTGATAAGGCACCTGAGGAAGGTCACGGCAGAGATCGCGAACAGGATTAGCTGGACGCCCAGGTTGGGCGTGTAGATCTGCAGCGTGGAAACGTATTGTCACGAAATTCTTGGCATGATCTCGACACAAAACATTAGAGTAGTCGCGCTCTGCACGTGCTGTGCAGCTTGGCAAGCGTGCAACCAGTCTGGGCGGCGCCTGGCGCGCCGCAGCACCTGGCAACAGCTGGGCTTCGCTCCGACAAGCACTGCATGCATTGCATTGCCTGATAGGACCGCCTTTTCGAGTCACATGCACAACTTGAGCCGTCGTGCGCAGCGAGACTTGGCCTGTACAGCCCTTGACAAACCCTGAAAACCCTGAAAACCCTGAAAACAAGTTCAGCGCACCTCCTTGCCGAAGAGGGCCACGATCGCGAGGATGCCGACAGTGAAGGCACCCACCCGCGGCGCCGGCGGAAAAAAAGCGCCGCCCAGCAGCAGCGCCGCGATGACGTACATGGGCACCGGCACGTGCCCATGCTCGATCGCCTGCGCCGCACAGCAGCACTCAAAAGCACGGTGCAGCCAAGCGAAAGGGTTTGGGGCGCCTCCAGTCGATTATGGAGGTTAACGGGGCCTCTCAAGTTGCCGCCAGCGGTACCGATGCCCGTGCAGTGTGGCCCGCACCCCACACAGCTTTTAACGCAAAAGACAAGCCGGGCCGACATAGGCGGCGGGACCGCCGGCTGCGCGCACCATGAGGCTGGACAGCGGGTTGCCGATGGTGAGCATTATGATGCCCCAGGTGAAACGTTCCAGTGCTGTGAAATTGAGTTGAGGCGCCGCCCCGTGACAGCCTTACCATGAGGCTGGACAGCGGGTTGCCGATGATGAGCATCACGATGCCCAGGTGGTCCGCCTTCTCCAGACTGTGGCTGTCTGGGTACACGTGCCCCAGCGCCGACAGCAGGTGCGTGGTGCTGGCCGAAAAGCAGAAGAAGGCCAGTGGCCCCGGCGCCGCGGCGCCCCACCACCGCACCAGCACCCTGTGACAGGTAGAAGTTGCGTTTTGCACAGTCAGCTGTATGTGGAATGCCCGCCACAGCAAGGCGTTCATCGGACGCCCCTGACAGAAGAGCAATGGCCGAGACTCCGACGTGTCAGCCGCTCAGAGACCGAAAGTGGTCCACCTAACTTCACTTTTCTGCAGTCCCTACTGAAGTACTGAACGTGCCGGGGGTGCCAGCAGTGAGGTATACAGTATAAAGTACTGAACGTGCCGGGGGTGCCAGCAGTGAGGGTGCTGAACGTCCCGGGGCGCCAGCAGGACCTGAGGAAAGGTGCCGGTGCACTGACCCAGAGGTCAGAGGCTTGAATCACGAAGGCTGCACGCACCACAATCATCTATACACAGCACCATAGCGACAACCTTCAGGACAGGGGCGATTGGGAAGGTCCTATGCATGGGATTGATCCAGTTGCATCGAAGTGTATTGAATGCCTTTGTGTTGCGTATGCGTGCACAGTCGCTGCGGCGGGCGCCGAGTGAGGCGGCGGAGAGTGGAGGCTCACGCTGCCAGCATGAAGAGGGCACCCGGCAGGCCGTGCGACCACACGTTTATGCGCTCGTAGGCGTCCCGGAAGGCGCCTGCAGCGAGGCGTTGCATCATCAGGTGAGGCGCGGCGGCAGGCGTCCATGGCACAAGTGTATGGAGGTCTGGGCGGGCAGGGGCGCAGGGTGATCGCTCGCACTTACTGTGGTGCCACGGCATGTGGGGGTGGCTGCCGGCCTTTGACCCTGGGAATCTGAACGAGAGGCCAGGAGGCGGGCTCTGCGAGCCATCGCTGAGCGTGTCCAGGCTGCTGCAGCTGCAGTTGTGCCGCTGCCGCAGCTTCTCTGCGTGCAGCTCGTACACCGTGGCTCGAAGTGCTGCGTCGCCATCTGCCATCTGGGTGCTGGGGCGTACAGGTGGCTCCGGCAATCACGCGTCTGCACGACAACGGGTTCTTGTGTAGATCACGAGGCTGCAGGCTGCCCAGCAGGGCTGAGCTTCAAGGGTTGTGGAGAAAGACTTTTCCTAGGTCAAGTCGGGAGTAAGCGAAGTTGTCCTTGCAGCTTGCAGGTAGTCAGGAGCATCGGTGCAGGAATCTCCAACTGCAGTGGCGGGAATATCATGTGGGAATATCATGTGACGGAACCGCACGGAGACCGCATAGCGTAACAATTTCTTACCAAGAAACACAACTGTGCATCGGCACACCTTTTCCCTCAAACTGAACCTCGTTCCGACCAGCTTCGATCGGTAGCCTGTATCGGCAACCGCTGCCAGCACCCTGTCCACTATGGCGTCAGCAGGGGCAGCTTCGACGCGCGTGATATACTGGGGGAGCGGCTCGGGCCCCGCCTGGCGAGTCCTGATCGCCCTCAAGGAGAAGCAGCTGGAGTTTGAAAGCCGGCTGCTTGAGTTTTCCAAGGGTGAGTGACATTGGATTGATGCCACGATCTGCACCTCCTTTACGGTGTTGCACAGGGAGCAGGGAAGGCTGTGATAGACATCCAAGTACTCTGTGATGGGCTCGATGAATTATTGTACTCTATGATCTCATCTATAGCTGCTGCATCAATGCTTGCCGATCCTGGTTGCATGCACAGGATGCTCCTTTCTAGTAACTTGCCGTCTGCCAGCCTGATTTGAGGGCCGGGAATGTGCATTTACGCACAGAATTGCATTGCGAAATGTTTCTTGTCGCTTTTGCCCGCCAGCAGGAGCTTATGCGTCCCTCAGGGCGTCGGCTGCGCGTCTTGATGCGAGGACATCGCTGCCGCTTGTCATGCAGCGGCAGGGTCGTCAGCAAGGCACAAATTCTACAGGATACTCGCATCAGAGGGCTCACTCAACCAAGTGCTATAAATGTGCCGTGCAGGTGAGCACAAGTCCGCGGAGGTCCTGGCGCTTAACCCCCGGTGAGTGGCGCCACACTGCCGCTCCTGAACTAAAAATAAAACTTAGTAAAACCTTTGTCAGTGACAAAACTGCTGATGACGCTGGTTTAGCATTATGCTGCCGGTCACAACCCTGTCACCTGACGCCTTGCCCCTGGCTGAGCAGTTTTCCATATTTCACCTTCTTCAATTTGGTATGTGCGCCGACGCCTCAGGGGCCAGGTGCCGACGCTGAAGGACGGCGAGGTGGTGGTGAGCGAGTCGCTGGCGGCCGTCATATATCTTGCTGAAACATACGACAGCGGCAGCCAGCTGCTGCCGGCCTCCGATGCACCCGCTGCCCGAGCGCTGGTGTGTCTGCAGGGGCCTTCTCCTGATGAATTTGAAAAATGAAAACCCAGCAAAGTGTATCAATAACTGTCCTGGAGGAGACGTGTGCGGACGACAGCTCGCCAGCTGCTGGCGCCATGGTCCAGACCCCACCCAAGTCGATTTGAGGGTCCACTGCCGTTCCGCTCCGTGCCCGACGCCCATGCGCAGGTGTCGCGTTTGCTTTGCTGCCATATTTCTGGCTATTTCAGGCTTGGCCTATCCTTCTGCTCTGGTGACGATGTGTCCTCCTCATTTCCTCGCGACGCATGGCTTGTCGGTGTGGATGGCTCATTTGCGGCTGCCTGAGAAGCTCATTTCTTGCCTGCAGGTGTGGCAGCGCCTGGCCGAGGCGGAGGTGAGCCTCTGGGTTTGTGCATGATGCTCTGTCGGAGTGATGCATGCAGCTCCCGCCACTGCTTCTCGCCAGAATTCCCACCTGGGAAACCCTAAACCCTAAACTTGGGTGCGATTTTGAGATGATGTCAAATGTGCGCGGCCAGGTGCTGTCAACAAAATTGACAGCGCCGTTCAGACTGAAGATGATGGCGTCGCGGAACAACAAGCCCCTGGGTGCGTCCTTCTTTCGTTCCTTCTTTGGGTGAGAGCACATGCACTGGGGGCAAGCTCGCTTTCGTCTCAGCGCTTTCGAAGCACCTCACTTGCCATGCCGTCTGTCTGCTACACAGCCCGCTCTTATCTGAAGTACCAACATGTGGCACACTCTTTCAATACATGGTGCCTTTTGGTCTCCAGACGAGGCGGAGTTTGCGGCCAAGATTGAGGAGGTGCGCACGGAGCTGGGTCACTGGGAGAAGTACCTGTCAAAGACGCAGTACCTGGCGGGCGCGGCATTCACGCTGGCGGACGTCTATGCAGGCACGCCGTATGCCCTACAAAAACCTATGAAAGATTCGTCGACTCGTCATGCTTGCTGCGAGAGCTGCAGCAGCAAATGTGAACCTAGTGAACCCCTTATGCTGGCAGACGGCATGCGCAGGCCAGAGTCTGTGGACTGCCAAGAGCTTGTGGACTGCAATGCGAATCAGCACTGTAAACACGCGGTTCTGTCAGCACCGCGGATGCTGTGGTTGTTGAAGTGTCATATCTCGGTGCATTCTGTTTTTGGGGGCTCCATGCGTCGCTGGTCCATCCTAGACCGCGCTGCGGATCAGCAAAGCATGTTGCAGGACAAGCCCTAAACCCTAAACCCTAAGCCCTGGCCTGCTTTCGGCCTCTGGGGCCTATGCGGCTGGTCCGTCTGCATGCCGCCCAAACACTTGCTGCTCGATGTGCTGTGCCACACTGCACTACACTTATGCACACAGCCAGCCCCCAGCCTGCTGTCGGCGCAACATCGACGGCATCCGCATCCTGACATCTCCATCTATCTTGTATGCTGCCCGCGCGTAGGAATGATCTGGGTTCCTGCATCCGCGCAGCCCCCAGCCTGCTGTCGGCGCAACCTTGACGGCACATCCGCAGCCCCCAGCCTGCTGTCGGTGAAGCGCTACAGAGCGGACTTCGTGCCTTCTCGCATATACCCACGATATCGTCTCATCGTCATTGAATGTTTGCCAATGTGCGCAGCCCCGAGCCTGCTGTCGGCGCAGCGCTATGGGGCGGACTTTGCGTCTTTCCCGCACATCGCCAAGTACGTGGCCATCGTGGCGCAGCGCCCCTCAGTGCAGGAGACCTGGTGCGCTGTATGCGAAGACGATGCTTTCATTCTAGCCTCATTCCGTTCTCTACATTTGTGGCCATGATAGCAACGCCAACGCGGCGAAGCGCACCTTCGCGCAGGGTACCTGCTGCGCCATCATCTACGTTCCCTTCTCAGTTGCATTTCCAGGGCTGTGTGCTGATCTATCTCATCGCCCTGTCCGTCTGCACGCCGCCACACAGGGTACCTGCACGGATCGGCTTGCCCACACTGCAATGTGACTGGTGGCGGTTCCTGTGGATGCATCGATGCAGCTGACTTGTTGTGACGGAATTTGTTACTCTGACGACGCGCAGGCCGCCGCACTGGAATGACACGCCGCGCCTTACGGACTACGTCGGCCTGTGAGCGTTCCGTCCGAGGCGCTTTGCGGAGGTGCACGGCGCCCCGGATTCTGCTGAAGCAAGATGAGGCAGTTCAGGCGGCGTGATCATATTATGGCAGGCGTAATCATATTATGGCAGGCGCTCGGCCGGCGCCTCGGCAACGGCGAGCAGATGGGCAGTGGCAGCAGACGGGCGGTTGCAGCAGGCGATAAGAGAGGTAGTTGAGCTGACATCGGTGTGCAGTGCTCCCATCTGGGGTTTGTAATCGTTCATGTCTCCTTCCTGCAACCGCCGCACGGCACACCAAGCATCGCGCTGCGGCAGCAGCTCCGACGATTTTTCGCCCCGCCCTGTGCTGCTCTGCGACCCATCCTCCCAACTGCCTCCAGAAATGCAAGGCAATAAAAGTTCACGCGAACTCGTTGAACATAGCATGATGTTGACGTGGCGGCACCATTGAAATTGGCTGACGTCATGATGAATCCAAGATTTAATCGGGGCGCACTTTGCAGCTGTAGGCATCTGGCTAACTCACACTCTCATTGTGCTCATCATCTGCTGCAACACGGGTGTGGTCTGGCGGCGCTGCGCTGTGAATCTGCCCATGGTGACTGCATCTCCACTGTGCATGATCTCGCAACACACCAGCTACAGCAGCAGCAGACACCATCGACGATATTGATCGACTACACGGATGCTCTTTGCTCGAACTGTATCTTTCACGCAATCTGCAGCAAGTCAGCACCACCCACGCACGCCTGAGCAGCTTCAGGTGCTGCAGATTGCGGCGGAGAGCGCACACCGACCCCTGGTGAATCCCCTGTCCGCATGTTCCCCTGGCGCAGAAAACCGATAGAATCATCACGAGCTTCACTAGCATGTGGACGAGGGATCTTGGATATCAAGAGCTGTCGCCACTGCGGTTCAGGCGGCAGCGGCTTGCGAGCGGCAGTCGAGGACCGGCCGGAAGGACACGACAAGTGCAAGCGCACCGTCGGCGGTCAACAGAGCTGCAGCATGAACCGCAATCGCTGCACATTGCCGAATTCCAGTACAGCATGCCGACATAGGTGTGCGGCCCTGCTGCAACGACGTGACCTGCAGACATGCACTCGTCACATTTGACGATTCTTTAATGCATATAATACTGTATCCGGTAGCGCGCTATCGCCCAACATGCCATAGTGCAGGTTCCTCGGCGCTGATCCGGCTCCCGGCATGCAGGACATACTTTGTGAGCGCCTTCATCGGAAGCACCGCACAGCTCCGGCCGCGGTTGCTGCAGACGCGGCAGGCGCACGGCAGCGCGCTCGCTTCGGCGGCTGCCGCCCGCACCGCCATCGGCGCCAGCGGCCTTGCTTCAGGCGGCCTAGCGTCAGGAGCGTCGAGGCCTGACAGCAGCTGCGGACACGGCTCTTGCGGCCACTTGCGCCGCGGCCAAGGCTGCGGGCCCTCAACGCGCCGCAGCCGCCGCAGCGTCGCCACGGCGGCCGGCGCAGGGCCCAGCAGCGTGCAGGACGTCCTCATCGGCAGCTCCGTGTTCGCGGCGGTGGCCTTTGCGTTTCTATTCGGCGCCAGGGTGAGCCCTCGTGTCCGACATCTAGCGGCTGCTGTGTGACTAGGTATGACTAGGTAAGACTTGGCCTGTCAGGGCCTTCATCACAGGCTGGACTGCTGCTCTGTCTTGCTCCGCCGACGCCTGCCAGCGTGACCTCCAGCACTTGCAGGCTGCTGTGCTCCCCCTGCATGTCGCCTTGCATGCGTGCATGCTGTCGCAACCAAAATGTTACGCTGTTAGGGCGAGCCGGAGATGTGCAAGGCGTGCGGCGGCTCGGGCGGTGTGCGCTGCTTCGCCTGCAGCGGCACCGGCATCATGGCGCCCGGGCCCGGCGACGAGCCCGATGCATCCCCGCGGCAAGCCCGCCAGGTACAGATGTATGAGGTCAGTCTAGTGTTGTAAATCATCTTACTGGCGCCCGGGCCCGGCGACGAGCCCGACCCCTCCGCGCGCCAAGCCCGTAAGGTGCAGTTCACTCTGTGTCAAAACCTCAATGCTTGCCAGGTTGCAGCCAGGCTGCAAGAGCTGAGCATGTGCATGGCGGCTCGTTCACTGCTTACAGCAGTGAAGCTGCCAGATGAGCCGGTACGCAGAGTCGCCGCATCCTTCGACGGCGCATCTGACAGTGGTGTGGCCGCCGCCACAGGCGAAGAGCAGCGGCGCACTGCGGCCGCGGGCGCCAAAGCGGGGCGAATGCCGCGCATGCCGCGGCAGCGGCCTCCTGGTGTGTAGCCGCTGCAAGGGCACTGGCTACAGCCGCCGCATGTAGAGCGGCTGAGGAAGGGCAAGCGCCGGGAGCGCGCTGCGCACAGCGATTGAGGGCGCAGAGCAGCACTGATGGGGAGCTGCAGCTGTGCAGGATTGTCTGCCGGTGGAGGCAGTCCGCCGCGGCCTGGTCATTGTGAGTTTCGGGACAGTTTTGCCGCTGCAATACCGGATTGAGTGAACCTGTTTGATGAGAAGTGGGCAGCCACAGGAGTGCGACATGCCATCTGGCCAGAATCAGGAGATGCACTGCTCTGACGCACTTATTTCATAATGGAACTAAGAGTACGCAGGAAGTTGTGAAGTTGGGAGTATGCAACAGCGGTGCCATGGATCTCCATCATTACCCTACGTGTTGACCAAGGAAGCCCCATCCCACAACGAGCAACGTCTAAGTTTTGTTTCTGCGAATGGAAGATGCGCACAATGGCACCGTCTAGGGCCGAGCCTCTCCATGCATCCCCCAGCCCAGACCCTGAGACGACGCCAGCATAGGTAGCTAGGTACCTCGAAAGTCGTGTCGAACAAGAACTCCAGTAACAGTCCGCACGTCATAAATAGGGGTGTGGCAGGTGGCGGCACAGCATTCCTTATGCACCAAGTTGAGCCGCGGCAGTCACGAGCCGCGCCCCGGCCCACGGCGGCCAGGTTATATTCCACAGGATGCGACTTGTTCTCAGATAATGAGCCTCATTCCTGGCAGCGCTCCAAGCCGATGCGCTAGAGCGTGCGGTCCCTTCCGCGGCCGCCTGCGTATGCCATGAGTGTGTCACACATCACCCAGCCGCGGCAGCATTCAGCGGGTCGGCTGCGCCAGAGGCTGTCCACTGCCGCGGCAGCCGGGCGCGCGCCACATCGCCGCGCTGCTGCCGGCTGTGCCTGCCGAGCCGCTTGAATGGCTCCGCAACGTGGAACACGCTGAAAAGCATGCAGCGCGGATGCCAGACCCGCTGCCGAGGCCCCTCCGTTTGACGCGCCACGTGCACAGTCAGCCGACCGTAAACCAAGAGCTTTGCGCAGAGATTCGGCCTACTGGCCCCAGCCCTGCTGCTGCTGCGGCTGCTGCGGCGCAGGCGAGCCCTGCGGCGGGAAGCTCGCAAAGCCGCCGGCGCTGCCGTTGGCCCACCCGTTCTGCTGCGGCTGGCCCTGCTGCGGCGCCTGCTGCCCCTGGCCCTGGCCCGGCTGCTGCTGCTGCTGCTGCCACTGCTGCTGCGGGTAGCCGCCCTGCTGCGGGTAGCCCTGCGCGGAGCCTGGCCGCATGCCTGCAGCATTGCACCAGCAGCATCGCACAACGTCTTCGCCTTGTGTGTCAGCCAGGGGGGGGAAGTGGTCCGACGACGGGACAAGCTCGCAGGGATGACAGAATTGTTGTCCAAGGCACTGTGCGCAAAGGGCGGAAACCACACGGTTTCAGACCCTTGCAGATGTGGCTGTTGAGCTGGGGGTAAGAGCCTGTGGAGAGACAGGAGCCCGTGGATCTGCGGCGTTGACGTGCAGCAGCGCGAGGGGGTGGGACAAACGAACGCACCTAGGTTGATTCGCTGCTGGGTGGGGGAGACCTCCCGCAGCGGCGGCGTCGTCTGCGGCTGCGCCGACGCGGCGCGCACCGAGCCCAGGTCCGCGAACGGATCCGCCAGCGCCGCCTCCTTGAACGACTGCGTCGGGTTGCCGCCTGCAATGCACCGACTCATTCTCAAGTCCGCTCCACATGAGGCCGCCTGGCTTACTTACCACTATATTATTGCTATTGTTAGCTATTGTTTTACAGCATTTCAAGCTTATGAACATTTGGAAGCGCCTTTTACTATTTCTGAAAGCGGCTTGCGCTTCGTGGCTCTGGGCCCTGCTGCTCTTCCCCCCTGTAGCGGGCGTGGCGCCCCACGTGCACAAGATGTGACCGTGAAACGTGGATCCTCGGCAGCCTCATCAGGCAGGGCTCGAGTGGCGCCGGCCTTCTACCGTTTCTACCATTTCTACCGTCTCGTGCCGGGTCGACGTCTGAGAGACATGCCTGGCGTGGTGCTGTAGGGCGTGGGCGAGCGGTTGAAGGAGCCCTGCGGGGAGGGCACGCCCGCGTGCGAGCCGAAGCCCGGCGAGCCGTGTATGCCGTACCCCGGGCTGCCCATCCCTGCGGCGGCAGGGCGGCGCGCGTCAGCAGCAGAGAGCGATGCAAAGTCAGCAGCGGATGAGCAAGATATATTTTATTGGAAAATATGTGTTATTTAAAAATATATTTTATTTAAAAATATATTTCATGTCGTAAAAACATTTACGGCAGCCGTGTCTGACTGCAACCTGGATGCGAGCTGCTTAGGCGGCGTGCAGGCGCCGCACCAGCACCAGCACAAAAGACGCCCCGGCCGGGAAGGACAGCAGCGCTTTGCCAGCTCAAACTGCCCGAGCTGCCGGAGCCGAGACACAGAAACGAACCACCGAGTTCTCCATGGTGAAAGGAATGAAACAGACAGGATTGAACCCACCGTTGAGGCCGTAGGGCACCATCGCGCCCGGCTGCACGGGCGCGCCGCCGCCATAGCCGCCGTGGCCGGGCTGCTGCATGCCGTACCCGCCATACTGCTGCTGCCCGTAGCCGTACTGCTGCTGCGCACCCCAGCCCGGGCCGCCGCCTGCGGCGCGGCACTTTCTGTCTTGGGGTTTGCCTCAGGCAGCGCCAGCGTGAGCAGCGCGCGTCACGCTTCGTAACACGAGCCAAGGTTGCGGGAGAGCCTGTCGCACAGGCGCACATATGCTGGCAGCTGCCATGCCGCAGCTCACTGCCCTCCCTTACCGGCAGCGGGTCTCTTACAGGATGCCAAATAATGCGCACTGAGTGGCTCACCAAAGGTGTTCTGGCCGTACGGCACGACCGCGCCGGCGCCAAACCCGCCCGGCTGCCCCTGCTGCTGGCCCTGGGCCTGCTGCTGGCCAAAGCTGGCGCCCTCGCCGAAGGGGTTGTTGGACGGCGGCGCAAACTGCTGCTGCTGGCCCTGGGCGCCGTTCTGCGCTGTCGGCGTGTCTGCCGCAGCGGCGGCGGCGGCCGCCTCCTCCTCCAGGAGCTCCGTCGCGGTCTTCTCCCTTGGCGGCTGCGGCTGCACGAAATTGAAAGGCGACAGGTTTTGCAGACTTTCGAGTCTTTCACTATATGATGTGCTGTGTACTCCTGTTGTGGCGTTGGCCTGGTTCATCCCGCAATTGATCAAACCAGGACTCGGTCAAAAAGGCGGCAGTCAGTCTGGGCTCCTGAAGCAACTGGGTCGCAATAGAAGGCAATACAAGGGAAGGGAGAGGGTCGTTTCCAAGGATGGCATCCTCACCGAGACAGAGGCCTCCTCGGGCTCGTCAAAGTTGAGCAGGTCGAGCTCGGGCGCCGGGGGGGCCGGCGGCGTCGGCGGCGGGGTCTCTTCTTTCTTCTCCTCCTCGGCAGGGTGGATGACGCCGTGCAGGCCGCTGTCGATCGGCGGCGGCAGCTCGCCAGACCTCTCGCCGTCCTTCGGCGCGTTGCGCCCCTTGCGCAGCGGCGTCGTCTTCTGCGGACGACCACAAGCTCGATGAGTCACTGCGCATGGGTGCCTGTGCGAAGAGTCTGCTCCGCCAGAGGCGGCTGCGCACAATCGTTTGAGATATAAGGGTTGATATAAGGGTGCAGCACCGTGCGGATGTGCGAGCGCAGGAGAGGCAAAAGGTCCTCCAGTACCATGCACTGCCCGTCTGCTCTGCTCGTCTCCAGGCAAGCTCACTGCCCGCTGCTCTGCTGCTGCGTGCCCCGCCCGCCCCTAGGTACCCACAAGCCTCAGACCCCACAAGGACGGAGCGAGCCTT
>JAABUW010001715.1_pt1 | contig 35394 bp, 33 predicted proteins | sample 5560081 | NCBI WGS metagenome assembly JAABUW01 (sample SAMN10711882, study PRJNA513363) | rock metagenome | isolation source: Antarctica rocks | place: Antarctica: Victoria Land, Knobhead sud | reverse complement strand
AATTTACCAAGCCTTTCCTTTATCAGAAAATGATACTGTGAAGACAACTTCCACTATGGCTTCTCTAGCAAGTGCGTCATTGTGTAGTCGTACTTAGGATATCATCTTTATTACTCAGTTATCTCTTCTATTGCTTGAAGCTTTGAAATTGCGAACCATTCTCAATTAATTCGAGTATTTGCCTGGTTTGAGGATTTTTCCGTCATCACTGATATTAGCAGTGCCTAACATACTGTCGTCACGTAACATCAACGTTCTTCGTGAGATATACGCTCCAAACCTGTTGTTGACTAGAGCAACGAGATCAGGAAATTCTGGTCGTGCATTGATAGCTAGCGTACTCGCATCAAGGCTAGCGGATGTTTCAAAGATGATTATTCGTAAATGATCGTCGCACATGTCGTAGTCTTGGGATCATCGCTGCTGTATCTTGTAGTTTACCAGCATCACTTGTATATATATCAAGCTGAGGGCCAGAAAGCCCCCGCAACTGTCCAGTCAACTCGCCATTTGGTTCGCTCTGAGGCATTGAGAGCAACTGGACATCATGAGGGTAAACGAGTTGATGATACATAATGTTAAGCCCTCCGGCCTTTTCTAACATGTTCAAGCATTCCCTTAGCCTTTGTCGCTTCACATGCTTCGCGCTTGCCGTCCCCTGGTCGAGGACGTGGACTCAGGACGCGATGCAAGGTATAGCAACGATATTCGCGTCGTTGGCTGTAATAGCCTCTCTTAACAGCAATTTTTGGACATCTAAATGTCCCGGCTTCTGATCGCAAACGGCGATTCCCAACTCAGCAATCCGTGTCAAGCGCCCGCTCGTGCTATCAATATCGAGGTCGCATGAGTCGCACTTATGTGGTAGACATTCCTGGACATTATGCGCTGGTATTTTCTTCCATCTATGACCGAAAGCTCAATTATGTCATCGTGGGATCTATGACTATTGTCTATTTTCCATCAACTCCAGATAGCCCCCAGTGGATAATTTCACCATGGCCAGGGGAGCAAATAACTCGGGTCGTCAGTTGCAATAATGGCTCGCCAGAGATCCCCGAAGGAGAGTTTTGACCCATAATCGATGATAATCGCGCCTGCATCTTTGTCCTCTAAGTGAGCTGTAATCCTTCGTACTAGGATCGTCAATCAATTATATCCTTATTCAATCGCTGAATTACTTAGGTTTGAATTTAAAGCCGTAGCCGGGCAGATTCCAGTGAGATTCTTTCTATCATCGATGAATTTCGTCATGAGATCCTTTTGTTGAACAGTCTTATTTGATTAAATGCTTCGACGTTACTATCGCAACGTCGAGCTCTGTGTCGAAACGCGTCCCGGAGTGCTTGTTGCAACAAGGATGCAACATCTTGAACCTGCCAGTACTCCGCTTCCTTTTTCATACTCTCGATGACCGCCACATATCTAGCTCCGTTTCTGTACCATTTTGCTTGGCGAACATGCAGCCAGAATCTATCCGAATCGGTTGAACCATCAGCACTAGATACATTAAACAAAGTCCTTGCTCCGTGCTTACTTAACAAAAGCACTACAAGGTTCTTAAACCAGGCCTCAAATTTAATGGTTCAGCACACCTGCAGGTGTACCTTTCGGGTTCACAAAGGTTGAAACCCCAGTTCTCAAACTTCGTTTAACAAGATTTTTATTTTTCATTGATATTGACTTAAATGTCGCGCTTGAAGATGCAGAGCATGCATCCATCGCGTGAGAAGTCTGAGTATTCGTATTCTGGTTTTGGGGAGATGAGGTTCTCCCAGCTTGCCGTTCGTGCCGTCGTTAATTTGGCCGGCCAAGAGATGAACAAGGGTGGAGTGTCCAGATAAGTGTTTTCCTGTACACTGTTCGCTGGCTGGACGACACGAGACTTCATTAAAAGACCGGACTACTTTTCAGATCGATATTTCGCCAAACAAAATTCGCCAACAGCCAGCTCGAAGGGCAAAACGCATTGAAAGGCGTCGTGGGCTATTCTAGTGAGCTTTCGGTATGTAGTAGGGCTGAGCACGAAAGTAAGCATTTGTGAGACACTGTATCGCACAGAAAATGAAAATGAAGTCTTCCGCAAAGCACAATCACTCAATCTGTATTCTTTTAATGACACCTTCATCCTGCGGACACGATACTTCACCTATGCTTCAGCTTCTTTCGTACCTACAGATGCCCTAGCCTTAATGTCATCCGACTCTTCATTTCATTCCTGTTGTAGTTTTTGTATGTGTCGTATTTCTCAGCTGTTTTAGCATGGTAAAAATCCGTCGTGCAATGGTCCGTCGCACCGAATGCAGTTGAAAGTCATTCTAATAATCAATTAATTATACAATCAGAGTGTGAGAGAGTTGATAACTGACCTGATGACTTGTATTGAGAAGCGTAAGGTTGATTGTAGAGGTGCTCTCAACTCTTTTGATAGAACTTCGATTCCTGTCGATGCGTTTGCTGGAATGGTTTATCCCTCTACTGATAAGTCAAACTGTGCTGCGTTCCTAATAAAATAGTAGAGAGCCTAGATGTGTGACCGCCGCGAATTTCCTGGAGTTCCAGAGAAGGCTAGAAAGGGAAAATGACGGGATAGGACGTGCACTTGAACCAGATTGAGCTCCCTGTACACCTCATCAAAAGCCTTCTTTAGCGCTATTTTGCGCTCTTCTATGCCCCGGAATCTCTTTTCCGTTGCGTGGACCTCGTCTGTTAGGTCTTTGATGCAATTGTCAATGAAAGGTTGCGTTACAAGTGTAGGCCATCTCCTCTTTATGGAAGACTCGGGCGCACTTGATGCACATGGTGCGGGCTTGAACCGGGGGCGCGCCGGCGCTGCGGCCGCTTATCCCAACCAGAGGAAGCTGAAAAGAAACAGTAACGGCATCGAAAAGTAAGGTGAACGAACTTACCGCCGCCCTCGCATTCTGCGGGGTCTGCAGGTCCGGCAAGAACACCGGCGCCCTCATGAGGGCGCCGGGGTTCATTCCTTCCCCCGCCGCGGCAACGAGCTCATCGCGAAAAGCTGATGGCAAGGTTGCGGGACGAGTAGGCGTGACAGGTTCGGGGTTGGGGGCAGGAGTTGGGGTGACGGGCGCCGGATCAGCATCAGCTTGCACCGCCTTCTTGGTGCGCTGACGCGGTTTAATCGGAGCCTTGACGGTGGGCTTGCGACTGTTAATCGCAAGCTCGGCGGCAGGATGGCATTATTAAAGAAGTAATCTCATGAGCCTCATTCATTTGGGCATTTTTGTTCTTACTCTCCGCCTCTAGCTGAGAAGGTATGACCTGCATCAGTGCTGTGAACCTCCGCCTCATCCTTTTCCATATTGTTATACTATATCCAGTCCACTTCTCATTAAAGATTCATGTGGTTCGTTAAAAAATCCGGCTAGTCTTGATCTTTGCGCAGCGATGCCCGTGCGGCCAATACACGACAGGTACTTGTGAAGGTTCTCTTAGAAGGTTCATAAGGATCAACCAGGTGATGCTACTAAGGTTGAAACCAAAGCGACTCGGCCTTACGAAAGAGATCATTATGTCCAAATATCTAGCAAAGAACTCCCTAGACGAATTTGTCGTATCCCTCTTAGGTAGGCCGCCGTCGTGGACAGACAACCTTCGACTTGACAGGCTCAACGGGTTTGATGCTCAACGAAGGGAAGTACATACGGATTGCTCCGGCTTTCCTTCTCGGATAGCTTGTGTATCAGAAGCTTAATGAAGTTATATCTTCTTAAATTTAATTGTGATCTTGAGGTGTCGGAAAACATTCGTTTATTCTTTCACATGAGTTGTGGCGATGCCATTCACATCACCAGAAATGATGAAACAATTCTTGACACAAGAGCACGAGACGTTGGAGCGGTTACATTGGCTCATGAACCCAAGCTGACCACTAATGACAAGATTTAAGGTGATAAGTTCTTCTTACCGACCTTATACGGAGTCGATACCGCCAATCTCAATCGTACTCATATGGAATTCCTGTTAATCTAGGGAGAGATTTCCAACGGCTTGGTTGTAGAGCTTTAGCAAGGCATTGCAGAACGTTCGATTCAAGACATTTTTCGGTTGAACTGCCCCAGCTTCCATCTTCTTCATTAGCAAATGTCGTTACTACACGTACGCTGGCGGATCTGTGTTTGGAAATCGACATCGGGTTCGCCAAGTATCAAGCGTGCGATGGCCTGGCCTTGGGGTGGTTAGCAAGAGCGGGCGTTCGTGGGATTTCCGCCGTAGAATAGCCGTGAGATCATGGCGCAGACGCAGTCGACCATGCGGTGTTGTTCATCGAGTCTTATGGAAGCTTGTTCAATGATTTGGGGTGGCTTCGATGCCCAGCAGTCCTCATTGTATTATCTCTAGCACATCGGCATCGCGCTTTCACTTGACTAGAACGAGAGGCCCCATTTCTGGTTGAACAGAGATATTCCAGAAGTAGTCTTCAACAAACGAGCCTCATCCATAACGTGGATAGGTTTTAGATAGTACTATTCGACCACGTGCTTGCAGCTTGAATTGAGATTGATATCTCGTTGTGATGAAAGATAGAAAGTGAAATAAAGTTGCAGAATGTAGAATTCTAGACTGATGTGAGTCGAAGCTGAAAGATTGATCTTGATGATCACAGCTTGAATTGAGATTGTTACCTGATTGTGATGAAAGATAAGAAGCTTCTAAGATGTGAATGATTCTAGTCAAGATGATTGAAAGATGAGAGTTTATGTGAGCAGTTAATTGCTGTAATGTCTTCAAAGTTGAATGTCTTAAAACAGCATACACTCAAATAAAGTGAGCAAGATCTCGTTGATGAATTGTATTCTTCTATTAAACATAACTAAAATGATAAAAGTGTTGGAGAATCAGTGGCCTCGTCGTAACGTAAGTGCGGATCCAGGTCCGGTGATCTTCCCACTCATTTTTTGCGTGTTCTCTGGGCCAGGTGCGAGTCATTCAGTCTTGGGAATCTCATTCAACTTGCCCGGTGTCCTTCGTACACCACGTTGCGCGTAACGCGAGTGTCCAGATTTGCCGTTAAAATCGTAAACGAGTTCAACATACTTTCAAGGGTTCGTCTGGGGAAAGGTCTGTCCGACTAACAGTGTACAGAGGAAGAGCATTCTTCTATGACGATGAGGAGATGGATTGCCGAACACTAAGCGGATTTTCTTGCAATAGCGTTGGCGAGTATACTCCACAATTGCCTGGTCGATAACCTCATGCTGATCGTGAGTAGATTGTCGCTTCAAAACTCCAATGAACTTGGCGGAGCTATTTGTTTGGACTATTGCCTCGTCCCCTAGGATGAGCCCTTTGTCCGCCGTCCAATTCCCTCTCTTAACAGACACGAACCCATCACCTTCCTGCCCATGCAGCTGGTATCTTCCGGTCGCTATTGCATAGTGCCAGACTCCTTCCTCGTCCTCAATCTTGTATGGAGTTGCTTTATTATCACGAGAAGTCAATATGTAACCTTTCGAGCTGAAATCCTCTGGCAGCCAAATGACTACCGTGTGGGATTCGCGCTTTGGGTCCATGACAGGCGTATGATGTGCGACTACAGCTTTTCCTTTGGCTGTTTTGTGGATAGCTTTTGTGGAATTGGCTCCCCGGTGAAGGACCATTGACAGTGTCAAGAGATACCATATATAAGCAAAACACATTACAGAGTCTCGAAAAACGGCCGTGTATGGGAGTTAGATAAAAGGCATTACCATCAAATGGACAAAGCCAGAGCCACACAACACACCCTTCTTCGCTCTCAACATTCATTTGCGAATCTTACTCATGATTGTTCATCAAGGATTAGTCCTTCAAGCCCTGTCAGATATGGTTCTAGACAGCACACATTCGATAAGACTTATTAGCTGGTCCAAGTCGACCATTGAAAGCAATTGTTATGCTTGCTTGAAATATTTTCAAGAAAAGAACAAAATGCTTCTCGCATCTCGGTCAAAGTATCAGGTATAGATATATAGATGCAAAAAAAACATGTCTAAGCACTTGTATACCTATAGTCAGAAGAATAGTGACTGTAGGTGCACAGAACCAAGGATGGTCGGAGATGTGTAAAAGAGATGGGAGATGTGGGCGGGAGATTTAGGGTTCTTATAGTGTTTGATGAACACGAGAATCTTGGAAGATGGGGTGAATGGGGATGGATGGCGATGAGAAATCCCTGCGCTATTCATCATTAGTGAAGGTAGTGAGCTGGGTTCGGGGAGGTGAGGTGAGTGGAGGGAAGGAAATAACTCACTTTACTCCTTTCGCCATGTCTCTTCCTTTCATGATTTGACAATGTGGCACGAACGGGAGCATCGGTCTGCATACCTCTACAGCAAAAAGAATATGTTCTCTCCTTTTCTCTGCTTGAAAGAACCATTTATACCAAAACGAGTATCAAGCCTCTGAGCTATCCTATGTAAGCCTTAGCTATGCCATTCTCGCAGCATGAGCACTGCAAGATATATCTCCGTTTCCATAAGCGTCCCTACCGCTGTGTTAAGCAAACATCATTATTGGTAACGCATACCCATGTTTTAAGCCGAAATCCCTATCGATACAAAACCTCTCTAGCCAACCTCATGAGTAGAACTGGCTTTTCTGAAAGCTCTCCACACTAAACTCTCCAGCTTTTCCTTGCACCTCCGGTGCCTTACCAGCTTCCACCTTCAGACTGCTCGTGCGACTCCCATTACCGTCGCTCATCGTCATCGCCCTTCCCTCCTCAATCTCCTTGGGCTGTTTCCTCTGGATACTCTCGAGATACACTCCAGGTAAGTATCCCATCCTCCCATCTCGAGCCCGACATCTCCACCAGTCGCTTGCGTTCCCCATGGGATCGCTCTTGCTCAGCACAGCCACGAGATCGCCTTTCTTGACAGTAAGGTCGACGCCTTCGACTATTGCACCATTGGCGGTTTGCGGGGTATAGTCGTAGAGCACACGACAGAATTCGAGTTTTGAAGGATCCAGGGGGGCTTGATCTGGAAGAGGTTGGCCATCGGGGCCAAGGACCGGTTGGTTGGGATCTTGGGGGTGAGCTTTTGCAAGGGAGCGGATGAGTTTGGTCATTAAATAGGGAAGACCGAACACAGCAAGGAGAAAAACTAGGAACGGCTTTCTCGAGGGTGATGGCTGGCCGTTAGGGGAAGTGGAGGCGGATGGCGAGAGGCCTTGGAAGGCAGCGAAGGCGGACGGTGTAAGTGCTGTGGCATCGGCAGGAGGAGGTCGGCCGGTTATTTTGGCAAGGAGAGTACGCAGCCAGCGGAGTAAGGTGAAGATGCCCAGGATAGAGCCAAGGGTATTTCGTAGGTTTCCAAACTGTTCAGCGACGGAGATCATGGCTGAAAGGGCAATCAGTAAAACATCATCACACATCGAGTTGAGTAATACTCACTGAAGAAACTCGAGTGAGTCGCCATATAAGTGCTCTCAAGCATCTGCGCAAAACCCCCAAACGCGCCAACCAAACTCTCAATGATCTGAAACGTAGCCTGCGTGCTTTGGCTGAAGCTATTTGTCAAGCTGTTCGGGTCGTTCGGGTCTTGTCCCATAACGCCTGGCTGGCCATACATCCCTCCCATCCCCATTCCACCCATGCCTCCGTACATGGAGCCGTAGCCTCCGCCCAAGCCTCCGCCCAAGCCTCCGCCCAAACCGCCGTACATTGAATTCATCCCTCCCATTCCACCAAAGCGTGAATACGGCGACGAGTAGCTATTGTAACCACTACCGATACCACCACCGTAGGGAGTACTGCCCATGCGATTAGCCGCGCCATAAGGAGAGTAATTTGATGCTGTGCGATTGACGACGGAGTTTAGGGTAGAAGGTCGAGGTGGGACAGCAGGAGGTTGGGAGATGGATGTGGTTGTATTCGAGGAAGTTGCGACAGGAGGATGATTTGCTGGCATTGATGACACGCCAGCTGTAGATGAGAGAGCTGCTGTATCACGCATTAGCAGACTGAGGCCGGCTCAAAGCCATACTGAGTGCTCACCGGGACACCTACCGCCGATGCCGGTATTACCTCTCTCCCACGGCTTTGGTGGAGATGCTGATGCCATGTTGATGACAACAGACAGTTTTCCTCCCAGGCCTTCTCCAAGCCCTCCTTTGGGCCTTTCAACTCCCAGGCTTTGGACCCGAGCTACAGTTACGAAGAGATCGTGGCGGAGATGGGTAGCGAAGCAAATGACGTTTGCGGGGTGCCGCGCGGGTTGGCCGCCTGTGCAAATTCGATCGTGTCTGTACTTCCCACGTTACAACTTCCAGACGACAAAACGTTGTTGACTACAATTGCTACAGTCCACAACCTGCCTAGTAATAATCTTGAAAGCCTTGGCTCTCCCCATTGCAAGAGCGGTTGAACGAATTATGAAACCTTACCTCGGCTCGGCGTTTGGCGTAGGAGGAAGCATCTCCGGAGAAGAGACATTTTTAATCTACAATGATTCAATCAAACTGAAGCTAGAAAGCCCGGTGTGAAGCCTTGACTACCTACTATCTCCCACTGGCGCGACTCGTCCCCGGAGACTTTGAGCTTGAGGACTGCAAAGGGGAAAGGGGCTCACAAACCAATCAGCTTTATCTACTTTCTATCTGAAGTCGCAATTAAATACCAATCATCAAGAAATGTGGGAAAGCCGTGGATCGAAATCTTTTGATTGCTGCATAGGTACATCGTCTGAATAGCGATAATTATCCAGTTTTTGCCAAGGTTTTCTGTAGTTTGGATGTTATAGTACAACTGACCATGCGGGTGCAATTTCCTGTCGCGAAGGCATATATACCCAAGGCCGAACCATTTCCCTACGCGCTGAGCTTAAATAAAGAGGTAGCCCCCATGGATGCTGCCTGACTGGTAAACCCATCGATCACACTTCCAGCGAGCGTACTATCGAAGCTCTGGCCGTCATTGATGATATGAATACTTGCTGTCTCGTTGCCACCTGTGAACACCACGGCTGCTTTGATAGTGTTTTTGGTAGGTCGTTCGAAGTAGTCAGAAGACCCACCAGCAGGTGCCATGTGCAGCGTAGACTTGCAGCGGAAATTGCTAGGATCCAGGATTTCAAAAAGGTCGAATTCGCCACATCCAGAAGTCCAGCAGGAGCACTGGGGATTGGTGCCGTACTGGGATGTAAGCGGAATTTGAGCATTCATAAGCCAAATTGCCGGCATATCAGCGTTGAACCCAGATTTGCCGGTCGAGGGCATGGTAAATTCGAGGAGGAACACTTTGTGATCACCACCGAAGCCGTCTATGACTTGGTCAGCTCGTTGATCAAGATTAGTGGAATGAGGGATGGCATACGGTATGCTACGCCTCCGGGACGAGTGTATCCACAGCCGCCATCATCACAGTTCTTGTCAGATAGGATTATGACTTCGACGTCATCATCAAGCATCTTGTTTGATAGTAGTTGGGAAGAAGCAGCGCCGGAGTTGCAGTCAGCAGAAGCATAGGACAGAGATGCGCCGAACCTAGAGCCAAGAGTTAGTACATCACTCTTGTATTACTGCGGAGTACTAACGCTGATCCTCCATCTGCAGTACCAGGGATTCCCTGAGTCCCACCGAAGTGGTTCAGGAATGTGAGTCCTACAGACTTCTTCTCCTCGGCATTGTAATAAGCTTGACGGCTCCAGCCGCCATTTGCAGCGGTCGAGAAGCTAGGTGCGTTCGACGCGGCTGAAGTCGAAGCAGAGTTGAGTGAGGAAACGGCGGAAGATATTGAGGAGATGGGAGAAGAAGTAGGAGAAGGCTTGGAGCTCGGAGAGTCAGTAGCGACGGTTGAGGCTGGGGCTGATTTGTTTGGACTGTCGGGCGCAGTTCCAGCTGGGGCGCTCGTTGCAACGCCAGGCCCCGCATACTCATTGGTCCAATAGTCAACTTTTCCATCGATAGTCGCAGACACGAGGTCGCCGACAGCACGGTGCTCGAGATGTTCGGCACGCTGCTCTTGAATCTCGCTGGCACTATGGTGGAGATGATGGTGACCGTGACGACGCTCGTGGAATCCGGCTTTGGTGTCGCGTCTTAGCGCACCAGCACTAGGGGTGTAAACCGCAACCTGCTTGAGCCAAACAGGACCACGAACATGTAGGGATAGCTATACAAAATTACACGTCATGTAAGCTTGGTCATTCCCTAAGGACGCATTTTGCTACTTACTTCCTCGTTCAGTGGCGCGAGTGATCCGCTGTACTCGTACCGTGTGCTTGAGCACTGACCGCTCTTAGCGTCCATGTTGGTGATTTTTTCATAGGATCCAGTCCCGGGGAAATTGGTATAAGTAATTGCCTTGACTGGTGAACAATACCAGTTTCCATTGATCTCCTTCGCGGTGCCCTGGGCGCATGCCTGGGCGGCTACGCCATGGACACCGAGGAACAATGCTGCGCCAGCAGCGATGAGGCTACGCATACTGCGTAAAAATACAGTAATGAGTGTGATTGTTTTATTGCGGAATGAGTGTGAGTAGTTAGTTGGTGGGGTTTGCGCCTTCTTTGTCAGGGTAGAATAAAGAGTGGTGAGGTGTTGTTTTGGTTGGTCGCAACTTCCTGAGCGCCGACGATATAAGCATACATGGAAAGGATGCGAGTCGGAATAATTTCGGAAGTCTATTGATCCTTTACCTAGCTTGAGGATTGGAGGTTAAAGTGACGAAGAGTTCCAAGGGAAGGAGGAATGCAAAACATCTATACAGTCACCGCAGTCGACCGTTCGCCGAGGACAACATACATGCATGTCTGACCATCAACCGTAATGGGAGAGCCACATCTCGTTAATCAGGGGAAGGGCTTCACATCTCTTCTGTCCCCACGACCTTTGATGTTGGTATGCTGTGAGAGCCATGGTAAGCGCCGTGTAAGGTAAGCGCCGTGTAAGGTAAGCGCCGTGTAAGGTAAGCGCCAGTGCGGCCCAACGAATGTTTCAAGGATTAGCATTCACGAAGAGTTGGGGGTTAGTCGTCGTTGATTCATTAAGTTGGCAAGCAGAGATACACATTAGGTATTTGTTTCGTAGCAAAGCTTCACATAAAGCACGAGTAAAGAGTCATGGCAAAGCGAAGAAAAGCATCGTCATTTCGTACAAAACCAATATGTATAATTAAACATACGCACCAAGCCACGGCTATTGGACATGCAGAGGTACGACCCGCGTACTAGGTAGCCTCAGACTTGAAAGTGAATGTATCTCTGATATCCAGCAGCCTCTCCATCATGATATGACAAGCCAAGTCAATATACGGGGTGATTTCCGGGTATATCCAAAGCTCCCCAGTGAATTATAGCAGAAAAAAACGTGACGTCAGTAAAGAAAACTGTGCCAGCAGTTAGCACAAATGGCTCCATGCTGCAGGGGTAGCTGTGTATACCTTAACCCACTTCGTTGGACGAAGATTTCCCTAAAACTCTGTTGTCATGTGCGCAGGCCCTGCAACTAGTGACCCACCGGCGTTCGTCTGCAACACATTGGTGAAGCTGTTCTCTTCTTTACTGCTTACGACACCGCTTTGTGAGCTCATAGTCAGTTTGCCTGAACTTCCGGCTTTGTCGGCTGGAATTGAGGATCGATCGTAGCCACTCCAGCCACTGTTCTTCTTATTGCCAAAGTCAAATTCTCCCCAAGGACAGTTAGGAACACCGCCTCTGGCTGGGTCAGTCCCACAGTCAAGTGACAGACCACCTTGGCTGTCTTCATCAAAAGCCAACGCCTGTTTCCCTCCTGCGGGAATCTGCAACTTCATATTCGGGCAGCTCCAACCTGCGACGTTCCCGTCGGGACAAGCCTTATTCCAAACTATGACAGTGATATCCGCCGAACCAGTATTGGAGATGACATTGGTATACTTGTGGCTGGCCACGTCCGATTCGGAGATTTTCTTCATGTTGCTACCGTATGGAATACCGAGATTTCCGACGCGATCGGCGGGGACACCATCGTCTTTTGGCTCGGTTTGTCCGCCAAATCCAGAGGTCGAAGATCCACCGCTTGCAGTCTCGCTGGAGCTTGATTGGGCGGGTGCTGGAGCTGAGCTGGTTGCTGGAGCTGAGCTGCTAGCAGTGACGGAAGCGGCGGCCTTATTTTCTGGCACTGATGGTGCGGCAGCAGGGGCAACATCGGCGACCTTTTTGTCTGGCACTGATGGTGCGGGAACAGGAGCGGCGCCGTTGTAGTTCACTGTGTTCCAATCGACACCTTTGTAATTTGATTTATCATTCCAGTCCACACTGGACATATCCCGCTTCTGGTGGGAGTGCCTGTGGCGAGCCGGCGAAGCAACAGCGCTGTCAAAGCTAAAAGCAACCAAAAGAAGCGCACTGTAGGAGAGCTGCATCTTGAGAACGGGGTGCGTTGGTATGGTAGATATTGGTATATGAGATGTTATTAGGTTCCAAAAAGATTTGTCGCGATAGATCTAGATGGTTGGTCTTAGCGGTCAACGCTTCTACCAGTGAGAGAAGAATATTAAGATCGCAGAAGGACCAAAGATCAACGACAGAAGAGGGCGTAATAGTAGACGGTCGCAATGAAGACGATTTGGAGGTCAGTCAATACCTCGAGTGTGAGGAATGTGATGATCCAAAACAATGCGCGATAATGCCTTGGCTCAATGTGAAAGGAATGTCAATAATTTACCACACAATGAACATAGCGCTGTGAACAAAGAACTCGAGATAGCAATGAAGTCGCGCTCAACACGTACCTGATGTAGTTGTCCAGACGCTGGTTCACGTGGAAAGGTTTGATAGGACTGCTGAAAGAGCGACTGGGTTGAAAAGAGCGGTATCAACGAAAGCGACCGAGAATCAAGAAAGGAGTGGCTTGATATCTGGGGAAAATCCGTGAATAAGTGATGCAAAAAAAAAGACGGTAAAGTTGTGGGAAGATGAGAAAAGAGGTAGATCAGGGGGTGAAGATGGATTGGGGGCAAGGGGGTAGTCGCATAAAACAAAGCGGGTTGTCCCTGAAGATTGCAATTTCCGACCACCCGGCACTTGGTCGACGAAATAATGGGCTCGGCTAAGGCGCACTCGGCCTCTGGTTGGCCACAGCCAGACATTTACTGTAGGACAATTCGAATCCTGGCGTTTGATTGGTAAATGCTCATGATGATATTTCCTTTCTTCTAGCCGGCGTTTGCCAATCGCCAAGTCTTTGAGGACGTTTTCCCAACAATCCAGTCTGGTCTCCCACCGAAGAATCTGCGGCTCATGCGCCGCCACCTTGGCGCTGAAGTACAGCCATTATTCCAGACAATCAACACAGTGACAAGGTGATGATGAAACTTCTGCGGAATGTTTGATACATCTCTGAGGTCCTACCATGCATTACTATGTTGATTCCCAATCGTTATCACTTGCGATGAGCTTTCGAGTGTGTCATGTTTTAGAGAGGCGTACACTGCATCCCTCAAACTTTGAATGTTTCGTGACATTTTCGGACCTACCGTCCCACGACAGCGCCCGCATGCTGTGAGAACATGTTTCGTCCAGTCGGTAGTTGACAGCTCAACTTTATAGGTTGATTGATATCCTCTTGACCCTCGAGAATTTTCAGGCGCAATAGCAAGGAACGTTAAATACTCTGATTATGGTTGTGTAGTGTTACTTTGATGACAGTCCACTGGATGTACGGCGCTTACAATGGGGTACGTGGCGCCCTACAGCTGAATCGCTGACTGCTATTCGTAACAACATGCTTTGGCGGATTGCTCGACCTTCTTTGTTCAACATCAGTGTAGTGGATCGCAAGCTGCCACAATGCTCCCCGTGGCGTCGAAAGCTCCAAGGCATGGCAGCGCTTTGCTTCGAGACCCAATAAGGTTTCCTCGGTGTATCAGAGGATGTCATCTGGGCATGAAACTGAACACTGACCTTCCGAAGTCCAGATAAACGGATGAACCGGTGGAAAACCTTTGTTGCTTTCATATTCCAGTAATCAGACTTTGGACACAGATGACCTCAGGATATTGTCCACCGTCTCGAACAGAACAATGCTGATCCCGTCAGAGCGAGGAACAATGCCAACCGAGGAACTACGACTCTGGATTGCCCTGCCTTTAGGACTGAGGTCGCGGGACTCTTATCGCTACTGGGCAGGGTCAAAGTGCCTGACGAGTCAATAAGCAAAGTCTCTGAAGGCTTTAGGACTACAGCAGTGCTAGATAAAGTGACGCCATCACTACCTGTCGGAACACTGCTTGCAATAGGTGCAGAACTGGACGAAACGAACAACGCGGCTGTACCGCCACCAACGGAGCCCTCAGATCGGGACGAGCTGATGGATAATTCAGATATTGTGGTATCAGAACCGCTGGCAGAGACAGTCGCACCTATGAATGAGGAGATTGTTGCACTGGTTGTAAATGGTTGGCCAGCAGTAGTGGAGATATATCGACCGGATGAAGCTACACTACTGTCTATGATGAGCTTGCCAGATGATGCCAAGCTCACCGTTGTGTCTGAAATTATTACACCATGACCACCAGCAGAAATCGTCGTTCCCGTGACAGAGAAAGCTATAGGATTAGCTGTGAAAGACTGGCCGGCAACTGTAATGACCAATGGCCTGGGTCCACCGAGACCAGGGCCACTGCCAAGAGTTTCAGAAGGTTCAAGGCTCGATGAAATACCGGCAAAGGTTTCTGCGGCACCACCAACCGAATGTGTAGAGCTCGCTGATGTTACAATAGATGACTTCAGATAAGTAGTGAAGGTTTGCGCTTCAGGGCTTAGTGCCGAGAAATTCATGAGCTCCAGTGAGAAAGTCTCTGGACTAACAACAAGGCCGGCAGAGCCAAGAGACAGATGCGTTCCTGAAATTGTAACAGCAATCTCCCCTTGTGATATTACTGATTCACCAATCGAAAGTATTGTTGGAACGCTCGATAAAACTGTCGTGCTTGGAAGATTTGGTTGAGAGATTTGTTGCTGGCTCATGGTTGTTGGATCAGTGATACCGAGCCCACTCAAGATGGCTGGTCCAAGTTCTGCACTAGTCGGTTGACTTATCAACGTTGCCGTCACTTGCTGTCTCCCTTCTGTGGCGATGGATGGATTTTGAGTGTGGGATTCTAAGCCGTGGTTTGATGGAGATTGAGTAGGCATACCAGTTTGCTCGCCTGATTGGACCGCATCAGGATCGATTGAGGGGTCTAGAGCAGTGTTTTCTGAAGATGCAGTGAAGACACTGATAAGTGGAGACGTCTCTGGAGAAGAGCTTCCAGAATCCGAGTTTGAGAGAGCAGTCACAGCAGGACGTGTAGGAGTAGTGGCAAACGTTATTGTAACATCTGAAGGAGAGTTCGCAGAGGACGCCGCAGGATCAAAACCAGAGGATATTGAGATCGTGGAAGACGAAAATAAGATAGACGAGGGCTGAATCTCAATCGTACTGGCATCCAGATAGGAGCTGGCGATTGAACTCGACGCGCTGGTTAGGCTGCCTTTCGGCGGTTCACTATTGATTTTAGAACGGGTTATAATCGTTGTTGATGCGTTTGCTGGCTGGGCGGAGGACTTTAATGTGATGGTAGGGCTTGTTTGAGTGGTAAGTACGGCCGAAGTAGCCATCGGGTTACTCATTGAGGCTACTGGAGTCAGCGCCCGTGGCGGGTCGAACAAACCGTAGCTGAAGCCTGCAAATACACCTTGTGAATACCATTCCGTACAACTCTTCCATTCGGGATCTAGGTTTATCAGTTCTTGAGGGGGCATGATTATCGGGTTGTAAGGGGCTCCAATAGTACGGTAGGTAGTGGTAGTCCATACAGAACGGTTTACCTCGACATACCAGAAAGATGACAGGCGAGGATCGCTTACTCCATATGTTGGGCACGCCTCGGGATTGTATGGTCCTTTCGTCATCCCAAGATCCGCACCAAGAGCCCTTGAGGGATAGGAGAGCGTTGTCAGACCACCTGATGGAACTGCAATGATGGGACTCTGATAAATACTTCCCTTGATCCCACATCTGTCTTTGACAGTAACAGCACTCCGGAGTGTAACATATAGGGAGGGGAATGTGCTGGAACCAGATTTCAGGAAGGTCTTCATGAGTCGGAAGAGTTCAGCTTACAGGGTAGACCCGTTCAAAACGGCGAAGCTCAAGATCTCTGTGCCCACTTGGACCCTCGCCGATTTAGAAGACAAACTTGCTTGAGATGTGATAGTACTGTTGACTTTAGAGCAGCTAGGAGTTGCTGTCGTGGACTAGTAAAGGACACCAATGTCAGGAGCTTCGAAGCGACATCCACCGCAGCAGTACCACTCATTCGGACCGATCGCGTTGAACACCCCAAGAGGGTAGTCAAATTCAGGTGCATCAGTAATGCTATGGTTTCGAAACTCTTGTTGGTGCTTTCGAGCATACGATGTGCACACAGGGCTTTTCATAAAGCTGAATGCACTCCTCCCCAACGCACTCGTAGGAAGTCGGAGCATGCCAACGTTAGCGTTTGTACATCCGCCGTCACCATAGTAGCGCTTGATGTTTAGCTAGCATCAATAGTGGCAGGGACCAATTGTCCACGAGCCGCGGTGAAAACAGTTGAGCCACCGGTCATTGCATGACAGCCTGTGAGATCTGTGTCGGTGAACATTGTGGCTAGTGGTCGGGTTGGTACAACACTAGCCGTTGTACGTGTCTGAGCATATTGATATGCGTGTGCCAGATATTCCCCACAAGCTATAGTTAATGAGGGCTGACCTGTGGTCTCAGGGGGAAGTACCGTGGATCCGGATGTATAGAGTGGTCTCGAGCCACTGTAAGAAAAGACACACCCTTCCGACGTTTGCGATCCAGCGACAAAAGTTCCTCCAGAAGATGCGATAGTGCTGGATCCGTTACCTATAACAATATAAACAAGGCGCTCTAGTAAATCTCAAAGCCATAGCTGGGACTGCACTGTCGGAAGGTGAATGGTAATGAAGGGGAAGTAACCGAAACACTGACGTGGAAGAGACTGAGCACCTTTGCTCAGAACGAATATTAGTAACACGAGGCGGGGGAGGCTGAGGAAGGCCATCACGAGGGTGACCACTGACAATATACACAAGGTATTATACGTTATATATACAACATAAGAACATTACAAGGAGCTGATACTGGACACCCAGGAGCTGATACTGGGAGGAAGAGGAAAAGAAAGAAGGACATGCAAGATCAAAGTACATGAACGAGAACCTGCTGATGAGCTACATGCCGCACCCCAGAAGCTGAAGGATTATGTTTGAGGTTGCGGCGGGTAGGCTCGTCCTCAATACGTAAACCAGAGATTACACGCTCAAGAAATAGAGAAGGGAATAAACTAGACATGTAGCCTAGTCATAAAGTCCACATTGATGATCCAAATTCAAGAACACTCCTCCGGTTCCCGCAGAACGTAGCCATGACTGCTGGTTGTCGAGTAAAATCAATTAGGATTGCCGAGGCTCTTGGCGCGGGCAAAAATAGGTCAGCGCCCTGTCTTTGATGCAGTCTTGAGAATTTACATACAAGTATGCATATCTGAAACGATTGGCGCGAGGCGGAGTGCAGTTTTCGCAGATGATAGGTTGACTGTTGGTGCAATTCTCTCCAGAACAACAGGGTTTGAGCGCCGCGCTTTGGTCGTGAACTATGTAGCCCGCGCCGGCGTCAATTAGCGATGGTGATACAACAGATTGGATGCCCTCGGCCCATAATGAAGTGACAAATTGAGTGTGGGAAGTATCTTCTGTGTATATCGTTGATGTTATTGTTATCATTGATTCTGTATCATTAGAAAACTGTCAATTCCTGTCTCCCTCCTTGCCGGCATGATCACGTCGTGACATCGAATAAGTAGTTGAGGATCGTGATAGAACACTGGTGTTATGTTGAACAAGGCTTATAGGACGTGTAGGGACAGAGCTGATCTCTCCGAGATTGCTTTGAATAACATTGAATACTAAATGAAAAATTAGATTTGAAATACAGAATCACACGATAAAAGATATGTGAGAGTTGAGGTATAAATGTAAAGATTGAAATATGTAAACCCTACAATAGACCCATGTATGCAAACTCCTGCAATTCTGGAGGAGAGTTCCATGCGCTACCCATGTTCCCTACTTGATTCTTGCATTGCCAGCATTTGAGTATATCACACTTACGGCCCCCCTCTACTCTTGACCTTTGTCCATCCACTCGTCCCTTTCCCCTTCTCATCTGCTTCCTCACTAACCCCTGTAACGGCGCTTATGATACTCCTTCCCTCGTCAAACCCCCCGGTCTTCTTTCTTCCTTTGATAAGAACAGCTTCTTCATCTACGCTTGCTTCTTTTGTGGCGGCTTCATCAGGATGTGGTAATTTTTCCTCCCATTCGGTTTCCTCCAGTATCTCCCATTCTGCCCCAGTCCTTTCGCTCAATAGTAGCGCTTTTACCTTCTCAATCACCTTTACTGGGCTTTGCAGACGCCAACCTCGCATGTATTCCATCCCTTCTGCAGCAGCTAGGAAAGAGTGAGTAGTGCCATGGGAATAGTGACCCAGCGTAGCGGGAGTCTGGGCCGGTCTAGTAATGTCTGCGGTCGTGGCTTCATCCCTCCGTGACGTGATGGATGGAGTTGCCGCAGAACCCTGGTGGGAAACTTCTCGAGAAATCGGCGGCCGTGGCACTGGCGACGCGGCGGCAAGAAGTTGCCAGAGATTCCGCCCCATAGCACAGACTTCTTCCCACGAGTTGTCTCCGACGCTGAGCCCTTGTGTCTTGCAGATCCAGGCTATGTCCCACGCTATAAGCGTCATTCCTTCAACGAACAAGGCATACGCAACCGGATCTTCTTTCGCTAATACTGAGAGCTTCTTCTCTATGTGTAGTGGCCGAGGTCTTGGAAGAGGTCGTGAGTCAACCGTCCTCGAGGCTGAAGGACTGTTATTTGAAGATTGCGAAAAAGTAGAACCCGGAAAAGGGACGTCGCGCATGGTGTATGATGAGCCGGGTGAGAAGATAGTGGGTAGAGGGTAGTCACGATGAGGCAGAGTGATCTCGGCAGGGAGTCGGAGGGTCAGGTAATGAGAGACCAAGTAGACAAGGTGTGCAAGGTTGGTCGTAGAGGTGGTGACATGAGCTGGAGAGACATCTTGAGCAATGTTAGCCTAAAACGGCAAGAGCGAAAAGCAAGTGTCCCAACTATTCAACTCTCTCAGGTCAGCGATGGGTATCCCCCCAATTACGTAGACATCTTTTCCTGGTCCCCCCCTCTTCCGCTTTCGCTGTTGTAGTCCATAGAGTTGTGCAGCTTCTCTACAAAGAAACACGCGAGCTTCTAGAGTAGCAGCATGTAGGCTATCCCATCGATGTTCTATCCGTTTAATTCCCTTTTCCATAGGCTCGATAGCGCTTGTCTCACGTTGTAAGAGATTCTGGACCGCGGACCCAAGCTTCGACCGACGTCTGGCAAGACTTTTCCTTCTTCTTGAGATTTCAGCCTTCATGTCCTCCGTCTGAGTACGCAAGGCTTGAACATGGCTGAGGATGGCGTCCGTTCTCTCATTAGAAGCAACATGCTCTGCCGTCGCACGCTCCAGCGCCCAGCTGGGACTCGGTTCTTGAGCGTTGGTGCCGGTCTTGGAGAGGATTCCGTAACGGGTATCCTTTTGTCGGGCGACGTTCCGCTTGACGTCCAGCCCAAGAGCTTCCTCCTGGAGCAGGATTAGGGTAAGCTGTATTCTTGGTTCGTGCAAAGCTTCCTGAGCGCACAAGGTACAGTAAAACGGCAGACGGCTACTTGACGACCGTTTGCATATGGCGCACTGCATTCTCGGAGGTTCTTAAAGGTACTGTGACTTGAGGCCGGTGATAAGAAATGGAGAGCCATGTTCTACGTCAGGTGCTGTCCTCGTATCCCATGCTTTATCTCTTCTCATCAACTTCACACATAGCTTTCACAATGAGACATATTCATAATGCTGTTGGTCTCGAAGGGTTTCGCACCATGTTTGTAGATAGATCGTAGGTACGAGGTCAAAAAACTAATTATTCGGAATGGCCTCCGTAGAATACCGCAACTGCACTACCACGAAAATCAAACGAACACGCAAATAGCCAAATGTAATGACAACAGCATCAATAATACGTAGAAATGTTAGATGATATGTACTATAATATATAGGTAACCACTATATGGACACCACCCGCCTTTGCAGACACACCACCTGAACTTTGCAGACACACCACCCCTTCTCACTAAGCCTAATCAGGTAATTCCAGGGTGCCCCGCGGTGTTTACCTTTGCGTTTGAATATTCGCTCCACTTTTTACCTTCATTGCTACTCACCCACGCCGCCGCCATGTCTATGCAATTACTTCCTCCTTCAGAAGGCCTTCACTGCTCAATTGAGCTTCTTATCAAGTCAGTCAATGAACACGCTGGTCCCCAAGGCTACGCCGTCAGGAAGAAGCGCTCCAAGAAGTCCAAGAAAGGCGTGATCATGAAAGTCTGGCTCTGTTGCGACCGTGTCGGCGTGACAAAGGCCTCTGGCCTTGGGCGACTCAGGAAGAGAAGGATCACACAATGGAAGAGGAAGAGGTGATAGATGTGTCAGTCACATCTTCACTCGTCGTCGTCACTGCTTCTACCGCTACGGCGGCTTCGGAAGACATACTACGCGTCCAGGAGTCCGCCATTGTCAGGGCGAAAGGGCGGCCACGAGGCTCATCTAATCGTGTACGGCCAGGGGTCTCTTAGCGGCGATAGCGAGCCTTTGAAGAGTCTACATAGCGAGAGCCGTCTGGCTTCGAACTCGTGGAAGAGCTTTCGTCGCGCGAGGCTACCCAGGCGACTCAGATACCTGAGACTCAGCCTCAACAAGCCCCTCGGGGTCGTGAAGGACGTGGACGAGAACGATGATGAGGACGAGGTGAAGCAAGAGATGAAGCAAGAGGTGATCAAATTGCAGGCGTTTCAGACGGCATGATGATCTCTTTTCAGATGTAAATAAATGTTAATTTGAATGCGATTTGAAGCATTCAAAAAGATATGTTTCAGGTTTTGATTATGCTCTTGGAAGCGAAGAGAATGAGGTGCTTTTCGCACCAAAAATCGACTGTTTATGTGATCTTCCCAGCGTTCTTCTCCAAATCTCTTTCAGGGGTAAGACAATTACCTGATTAGGCTTAGTGAAGGGGGGTGGTGTTTATGCAAAGTTCAGGTGGTGTGTCTGCAAAGGCGGGTGGTGTTCATATAGTGGTTACCAATATATATCTATCCATGAAAGTGATTGGCACCCTGTTTAAGAATAATCTGATTCATCCGATGCTTCTGATTAATAATCAAAGGATTAATATTCTTTTCTACAAGTAGTATGGTTTGAATTTTTGAATTCTTGTGGGTATGAAAGCTTATCTAATCAACTACGTTAGCCCTACGGAGGCCAATTGCGGATTCCGAATAATTAGTTTTTTGACCTCGTAGCAAAACAGAGCCTGAACCCGCCACCGCATTTCGCTTAGGCTTAGCTACGATCTTATCTTATCCTTATCTTACGAGTATATGCCCAAGGTTGGGCTGATCGCCGAGAGAGCTAGGACTCGTTCCGCTCCAGACTTGGAGGAGAAGCTTACATACCTCTTGGGGGATTATCATCGTGAGCTGATCACCAAAAGTCATCGCTCGATTGCTCAACTCTTCTACGGCCGTTGTCATATGCTTATTCATGGTGGGGAAAGTCATCTATAACCTTGCACGTCCTACCCCACCCTGGACGCATGAAAAGTCGCTGCCTCGTTTGCCTCGAGACGTTGATCAAGAGTTATACGGGTTATGGGCCATGGCGGCAGAGCGACTGATCTTATACGCCAGAAGGATGTGGCTTGCATTGAGCTGTATGTACGTAGTATGAGCGTCAAGCCTTGCACAAAGCCTACGTGTGAATCACAGGCAGTGATCACTGCTCCGCCCCCTTTAAGTCGACTAATGCTTATGAGCTTGATGAATAGGTCCTTGAGCTTTGTCCGCTCCTGATCCAACAATCGTAACTCGCACGATGAAGGAGTTGGTGAACAGTATGCGAAATCCCCAGCGCTTACAGTTGAAAGCCTTCTTCCCAATTCATCAGCGGCGTCACGCCAAGCCGGTCAACAGCAGACGCACATTATCAGGAAAAGAACTGAAGGCTATAATCGATCTAGAACGGTCACGTGTTCGTCTCTGTCATGCGCAGTGCTGAATAATTCCAACCCCAGGCAAATGTCAAAATATATGGCACGACGAGGAGCAACCGGCCTTCGAAGTGCAGGCGCAAGAGACTGCATATCGTGCAGCCAATACAAGAATATCTTTACTGTAGTATTGAAGGGTTTCGAGGGTCTTGACTGCAAGTGTTTGTTGACTGCTGTTTCTCAGGATTTCGGTCTGTCTTTTCCTTCCAGTATAGGCCTCGCTAAATTGCGAGGGCCATATTTTTGTCACCAGCTGCATCATGCGGCTGAAATGATCTTGCTACATCCCATCTTCCTTCGCCGTTATTGTCTTCATCGTACTTTGCTGCTTCGTTCGTTCTCGTTATAGCACAATTTTCTCGATTGGTTCTCAGATTGAAGCTCAGCAATTACATTGCTCGTGATGAAAGAATTCGATTACAAACATTCGCCCTTGAGAGAAGGCCAATTCCGCCTTCTAAATCTGCACCCCGCACGAGGCAGCGCTGATCTCGAAAGCAATTTGGTAGTTCGCTCACTCGGTACAGCTGTGGACTCGACCTCTCCCATTCTGGATCAACCCTCACGAGCCCTCAATCCAGAACCATACCGAGCTTTGTCGTATACATGGGGCCCTCCATGCCAGAACGACTTGTTCATCAAAATCCTAGCAGACAGTAGAGCCTTCAGGATTGCAATTAGACTCAACCTTGAGACAGCACTGCGACAGCTGCGCTCTCCTGATCGTGAACAATTCTTCTGGATCGACGCGCTTTGCATTAATCAGAAGAACGATGACGAAAAAAGCTCTCAAATCCCAGAAATGTGGAGAATCTACACACAAGCCTTCAGTGTATGTATCTGGCTTGGCATACATGAGGATGAAAGTGCTACCGCGATGGAGTTCATCAAGGATTGCTTGGATTTTGAGATATTTGAACAGCTAGTACACGATACTCAGACTTCCAAGAAGTGGGCTGCACTGGCAGCCCTGATGAGGAGGCCGTGGTTCAGCCGTCGCTGGATTGTTCAAGAAATAGCCCTTGCCCGAGAAGCCACGTTACATTGTGGAGACAAGCAGGTGGAATGGCAAGACTTCGCGGATGCCATCTCGCTATTTCACTCCAAGCAACACGAAATCCGAAAACTATTTCGGGAGTCGACCGCATTCCATAGTCATCCCGATTATCTTGGCGACGTGTCAGAGCTAGGAGCCACACGTTTGGTAGAGGCGTCCGCAAACATATTTCGCAAGTCAGATGATAATCAAATAATGGAGCACCTGCTGTCACTGGAGGCTCTGATGTCAATGCTGTCGGCCTTTGAGGCTTCGGACCCTCACGATACCGTATACGCTATACTGTGGATGGCACAAGACGCTCGACCAATATTCTTTGGGGACCCTCGAAACGCCTATAGTCCTGGTCCAAGCCCCATGCAATCTCCGACTCTTCGACCAGCTCATTTTGATAGTTCCCAACTTGATTCTGATCTGCCCAAAGCCTCTTCCCTTAACAGTCATAATAAGCATGTGGAAAGCATAGACTTGGGAAAATCATTCAAGAATCATGAAGTTCCTGTCTTTCATGTCAGTAACGAGGATCGGCAAGCACAAGTAACTGTAGTCCGACACAGTGCAGAACAAGATTCAGTTTCGACGAATGAATCTGACGAAAAGGCTAAGGCACTCAGGACAAATGAGGTCAGTAAGGAAATGGAAGTTTCGATGGCAAATCAAAACACTCACCGTAGAAAGAATTCGCCAAACACCAGCCTTAAAATCCCACCGAGTATTACCACACGAAATGTAGCCGCGAGATTTACAAAATCCATTAAAGGCAAGAGAATCACGGTAGACTACAAGAAATCCGTCTTCGAGGTCTGCAGAGATTTTCTCGCTTTCACTATCAACCGTTCCTTCTGCTTGGATATGATATGTATGCCGTGGGCACCTGACGCGCCGCCTGACGAACCTTCTCTTCCGTCCTGGATCCCAGGTCTTTCTGGAAAAGCTTTTGGTCTGAGCATTAACAAAGCTTACCGTCGCGTCAACGCCGATCCACTCGTGGGAAATCCAGGATGGGGCCGACGACACTACAATGCCGCTCCGAAGACATACGCTACACCGATTCTCCAAGAGAGCAGTGACACAACTCTGAGAGTCAAGGGCTTCGCTTTCGACATGATCAGGAAGAAAAACTTTCCAGCCACGTCAGGTATCATACCTTCTCAGTGGCTGCACGTTGGCGCATGGAAAGACACTTCTGAATATCCGCCCGACCAATTCTGGCGGACTTTAGTTGGTAATCGGGATAATCACGGGCAAAGGCCACCCGCCCATTGGATGAGGGCTTGCAAAGATGCTTTCAGCCGAAGACTCACCGGAGGTGCTTTGGACACGAAAGAATTGCTAATGTACGATTGCCCAGCCGCCACGACAAATTTTGTCGAAAGAGTGCAACGTATGGTATGGGAGCGTAGACTGGTTCTCCTGACTCCACCACCGTACTCCAGTAGTGGAGGCGGACCAAAGCAACCCCTCGGCTTGGCACCCGTCAAATGCAAAAAAGGGGATCTGGTGTGCATTTTGTTTGGATGCAGCGTTCCTGTCCTTCTCCGAAAATATGTAGACGGTAAAGCCGTGAGGAACCTTCACGAATGCGATTGCAAACACATCAATTGCAGATGTGAGCAAATTAGGAGCAAATCGGTTCCATCCAAGAGTGGCGAGAGTGGCCAAGTGGTGCCGAGAATTCACTACGAGCTTGTCGGCGAGTGCTATGTGCATGGTATGATGGACGGTGAAGCCTTTCGGGTCCTGAAAGAAAAAGGCCTCGAGTACGAGATGTTTGATCTAGAATAATTGTGCGTCCGCTCTTCGATGCGCAATGTCCGTCCTACCCCGGCAAAGATCTGTGGTCCTTTACGTCTTTGATGCCACCTCGAAGCTCTCCCGGGGGAAATTGGCCAAGGTCCTGTTCACGGCCAGCGGAACACCCAATCAGCCGCTCAGATCTCTCCATCAGCGATCGTGTTTCTCGCGAGACTTCATCGTGGTCAATGACTCGAAAGTAGACGATTCTATGCAAAGTCAAATATTCAATGATTGGCGACAAAGCTGCAACTAAGTGTTACTCAATGAAACCCAAGGCTATTTGGATGTTAACCCCTCGAATTCTTCGGCCGCTGAGCCATCTCATAACGAAAAGACCTGGCAAATACTCAGTCGCGTTGTCGAGGTGTCGGATGGTAGACTGGTCAGGCTGGTCTGGTCATAGACGGCTAGGATGACCGAGTCCCTTGGTATTGTCGAATTGCCAAGTCTTTCTTTCTCTGACATCATTGGATAGCCCACAGTAGTAAAGCACTGATCGGTCAGTCCTGCACAAGGCTTGACATTCGCAGATCTTTACTGAGACGATAACTGCTTATTGGCAGATAATTTCAAGCATTTATATACTGCACAGACGGGTAAACATATTGATAAACCTTTTAAAAGAAAGTGACATGAAGTTCAAAAAAGAACACTCGTTTACTTAGTCAACCCACCACCGAGGTTTAGAGATTAATGTCATTAAGAAGCGAGGAGCACAGTGGAGTTGATACGATAAATAATCAAGAAGAAGACACGCGAAGAGCATTGAAAGAACAGTCGCGTTCGGGTCGCCGTTCTTCAAACCTCTTCAAGGATGATAGTCCCAGCGGCACCACTTCCTTCAATGATTTGCTCGGGTTCATTAGACCAACGTGAAGTTTTTGACAAAACACTGTTATAAATTAACGTTAAGTGTTCAGCTGCCGAAAGACATTTGTTAGATACTTTCTAGGCTTAGCTACGATCTTATCTTATCCTTATCTTAGTGGACAAAGCATCAGGGACAAATGTCTTGATAGACTAAGGGCACATCAAGCCATCACCAGAGGTTCGCTTGAACAGGCCCAGTACCAAATCTTGTCCATTTATTAGTATTATGTACAGAGCGTGTCGTGACGCCATAGTGCTTTGAATGGTGATAATAATAAATGTAGGTCAGATTGGTGGACGATGTCCTTGTAAGCTACCTTAGTAAAGTAAGTTGTTACATGCAACTCCCAGAAACGCCGCGTTCCTAATCACTACCGTTTGTCCCTACTTCCTTCTTCCGGCACTATAACACTCATGCCTTCTCACTCGAACCGGAATCGAAGCCTCAAAGGCACACTCAAGAGTCATCATGCCTTCTTTCGGTTCCTCCAATGTTAGAGGCATGCGCCAGCAAGAACTTACAGCACGTAAGTGTATACTTACACGCCCTCGTCCAAGCTTCGTCCTGGCTCGCCCCAAGCCGGATGCTGGCGTCACCAATCTTGTCTTTATAGATAGTGTAAGGCAGTGGTGGCCCACGACTCGATCCACCGTTGCTTCCAACCCCGTCACCCTGATGTCCCCCTTGACCAGTAGCAGCTCTGCCACTGGACTTTGGCAGGAATGAACCTACAGATTCCGCCCCAATCTCGACAAATTCGCCGAGTTGTCGTAGACACTCGAGGAATGCAACCATGCCAGAATCTATCCGACGGTGAAGGAACATGCGGCCGACTATGAGATCTCCAGAAGAGAAGAGATCGAGCGAAGTGATTTTATTTTGCAGCGGAGGTTGAGAAGGGGGATTAGCAGAGAGAGCGACGGTTACGGATGATTGCGGGGCAGAGGATGATGATGCGAGATATTCGAGCTTTTCGATCTTAGAAGTGCTTCCCATAGGCTTGATCCTATAGCCTCTGAACGTGAAGCCTAGTTTGTCAGCTACAGTGACAAGCAGCAAACTGGCGGTACCCCAGGCAGCGTTTATCTCAGTCCAGTCCACATTGTTAGGAGGAGGAAGTCGGCCAAGACGTAAACCATTTATAGTGCCGAAATGACCGTCATGACTGATACAAAATGTGTCATTATATACATTCGTGCGTTGAAGGCGCTCAAGCTGCTGAGCATCGTGATCATAGGCGGCATTAAGGGCATCTCGTTCGTTTTGAAAAGATGATAGTGTGAGAGCAAAGGCGTTGCGCGAACGCCAAAATGACTGTTCTTCGGCATCAAGTGCAACAGATTCGGCTTCGAGCTCCGCGATCTCAGCGTCGAGGGAGGCTTTCTCCTTTTCAAGACCAACGAGCTCTGAGAAAGCGCGAGCTTCTGCTGTACCAGACATGGTGAGCGTCGACTGCGCTTTTGAAACATCAGCAGGTGTAGGGACCGTGTTTGTTAGGGACTTCAGGAAAGTTATATATGCGTCGCGTTCTTTGGTTGAAGCGGAAAGGCGGCTTTGAAGAGAAGAGAGTAAGAGATCAGTACACTCGGTGCATATGGGGTGGTCTATGTCAGAGCGAGATGACAGGATCTCGAAGAGCCGGGCTGTGGACTCAATCTGGTGGGATAGTGATTGTTTTGGATCGCTGGATGGGTCTTGCGGCATAGCGCCTGCTTGTTTTGGCTTCATCTTCGCTTCAAGACCATTGACTGTAGGCTGAAGGGAGACGACTTGCGAGTCTGTGAGCATTACAAACGACATCGCGGGATTATCCTTCAATCCGGCCTTTGTCGATGCTGCCATTGCAGCATGGGAACCAAAGCCTTGATGGGCTTGGGGAATGACCCGCTTGAAAACCGGAGCTGCTGCATCTTGAGATATGTGGTCGTAGAAGTCTTTTCTTTCTTGCGGATACGGGGTCCGAGATGTGCTTGCACTTTGATCAGAGGAGTGCCTTGAGGAGCCTGGTGGGGAATCAGTTTTTGTAGCTACAGAAAATTAAAAACAACGTACCTACAAGCAGATCAAATGCTGCAGGGTTCAGATCTTGGAGCGAAGTATCGAGTTTCAGCGGAGTTCGACACTTCTGGCAGTTCATGTTACTGGAGAAATCGCCGGTTCAGATTGTGTTCATGGCTGTACTCCCTTAGTACCGTTACTCCGGCCAAGCCAAGCATGACGCTTTATGCAAATCGCGCTAATTATTATGCAAGTCATGGAACGCGTTGCGGCTTAGCGCGATCTTCAACGAGCCTCCTAGCTCTCGATTTACTCGAATAGCCCTGAACATTCTTCATTCGATGTTGAACTTTATCATACAGCAAATTCAACTCTTGCCAGCTGTCCCTTTCATACCTGTTGCACCACAAAGATGGATCGGCCCCACAAGCGACGTCGCTTCCTTAGCCCAGACATAGACGTGAACGTTTCGAGAGCTCGTAACGATGCGCGGCTCAAGACGACGTTCGAGTCCATCTTCGAAAAGTATGGGAGAGATTTCAGTGGAGTCGGAGACGAAATTGATCTAGAAACGGGAGAGATAATTGTCAACAATGGGCATTTGCTTGGCATGGCGGATGAGAAGCATATGTTTGATAAGCCGAATACTGAAACAGGCTTCCACAGCCCAGAGAGAGGGAAAGAGGCTGGTTGCCAAAGTGACCAACCGATAGGGATTGCGAAAATGCCGGTGGATAGAGCGACCTCTGATGCATCTTGGCTATCCGCTGGTGCTGATAGTCTGATGGAGGATGTCATGGTTGACTGCTTGTCAATGGTCGAGGGCACGGGGAATCAAAAGATAAGACTGCCAGGTATCAACCACGGAACCGGAAAGGGTAGACTACCACCATCAGCCTTCGTCAATGGTCGCCGTAAGCTGTCTGCTGTGGGACGACCTAAACCAAATTCAAGCTCATCGAATACTCGACCTCAACAACACATTGAGGCGACCCCTAAAGAGGAGCCTGCCATTGAGATAGCGTGGTGTGTTCCGCCTTTACCGAAGCCCGCCCCAGGTCTTACAATGCAGCATGTACGGCCCTTGTCGAGGAACCACGAAGCCAATTCAGAAAGGTTTTTGTCGCCACCGGGGTTTCCCCCACGAGCGCCTACAAAGGAGAGGTGCATCATGCCTAGATGGACGCAACAAGAAGACAGTCTATTGCTTGTTTTGTGGTCCGATACGACATTGGGGTGCACTGAGGTCAAGAAACATTTCAAGGAACGTTTTCCACATAGGAGCTTTTTAGCCATCTCAACTCGCTGGTGCAGGAAGCGTCGAAGCAACTCCTGGAAGAGAGTTGGACAAGATGGAACCGCCAAATCCTCAATTGTCGAACGTTCAGCTCGTAAAACCAGAATGATTGAGTCTTCTAGGACCGTGGAGGATCTCCAGCAATTACGTTCTCCTGATCTTCCGGCGAACCGCTTCCCTGAAAATACTGGGACAATGAAAAGAGGCGGAAAATGTACGCCATATGAGACGACAAGGGACCGAACAGACGTTCACCAGGAAATATCTCCAGCGAATGTGCCCGAATTAGGTATCAAGTCTGGTGTGACGCGCCTTACTCAAAGCCTTCAGGAAGACGCTCGCTTTCTCTCTGGTCTTTCTATATCCTCCAGTGGTGCGGAGCGTCTTGGCCAAAGCCTCCAAGAACATGGTCGCTCCATTTCTGATCTCTCTACTACCTCTAAAAGAGAACAACGCATACCTCTGTCCACAGCACAGAAGGCGCCTCGCCCGTTAGGGTCTAGTAGTTTGAGATATTCAAGTGGAGACAGCGTCGCTGAACTTGGTAAAAAGATACGTCCTAAACTCGAGGGAATCGCTGGGGGCTCTGAATCTTCCGCAGCAAGTGCGAGTGACGAACTTTCTAGTTTGTATGCTCATCCTGTTAGCACAGGTCAAAGCAAGACTCACAAAAGCATGAACATTGCTGCTGCGACGAAGGCAGGTCCTACCGAGTATCAGCCCGTCCAACGAATGACAAGCCATATTAGTCGCCCTGAAGGCAATGGTTCAACAGCTATGCCAAGAGATGATGTTCGAAAGCCTTCAAGATTGAAGGATCACATAAGATTGGTACAATTTCATTCAGCTGCTGCTGTTCAAGCTTCTTCAAACGCCAATCGCAGTACTTTGTTACGACCCCAGGCGTCGTCGACTAAGTGTACAGATCCATATATGGATCGTAAGACGCAGCCAAGGACCATGCTATCCCTTTCAGCGAATCACAGAGATGCAGCAAAAAACAAAGCCCCACCGATTTCAAAGAGCAGACTTCTATCAGGGTCGCAGCCCATGGTACGTGCTGCTCAGGCTGCACGTAGGAAGCCCGTGGACAATCCAATAAAGACACCCTTAGTCGCGGCATCCACCCGGAACTATAGATCTCCGAATCACACCGTGAGAGCTGATGAAGCGTCTCGTAATATCAAGTCTTCACCTCCTGCAGAGACAAGAACTTCGCTACTCCAGGGAAAACTATCTACAACGACTCAATTGGAAGTCGAACTGGGTGTTCAAGGTGTGGTACTGGCCTCGGCCAAATCTCTCGCGTCGCACATCATAGATATGAGCGATGACGAGCTCTCCACACCTATCAAGACAGTAGGCACTCCCAATGCACCAAGAGTCATTTCGTCCATCCCAAAGCAGCGCAGGAAGACTTTGAAATGAGGGCCACGTGCCGTACGCTGCTAGTATTGTTCCAGCGGTACCAGGCGATGTTATGATCTTCTTGATCCTTGCCGATTCTTAAGAACACCCTCAGATACTTTTGTCGTTCAGAATCCGCTGTCACAAACAACGCTCCCGTCGGACCAGGCGTAGGTATATCCAGTTATATCCTTTGGTAGCTTGTGGTTACCAATAGCAGTGCGATCAATCATCCAGACCAATGATATCTTCTAGCTTGCTCTTCGTCTCACCCCCAACACTCCCAGCTTTAGCCCAAAATTTCGAAACGTGTTTCGTCCCGGAATCACATAAGACCGTCACGATCCTCTTCCCTTTTCCCATCTTTTTCGCTATTTTCACAGCAGCTACACCTATCCCAGTCAACACAGATGTCCTGTCCGCAACCATAGCAGCACCTGACTCACAGTTGACAGCACTGCTACTCCCCACAAAGATCCCATCCCTCTCTACTAACCACTTCGCCATCCCAAGCGCCTGCTCGTCACTCACCCTCACAACGTCGTCTATGACTTCCCGTCCCGCTCGAAAGTTGTCCGTAACCCTGTTCATGCCTATTCCTTCCACGATGCTATCCACCTGCTCCCGCCGTCTTTGACCCTCCTTCTCCATCTTATCAAATAGCACACCATAATTGACCCAATTATACAGACCGCTCCCTTGCGGATCCGCGACCACGACCTTGACGGTGGGAATCTTTTCTTTTAAGTACATTCCAACCCCGCTAATCGTTCCGCCTGTGCCTGCGCCAGCTACAAACACATCCACCTTCTTGCCACACTGGGCTAGAATTTCCGGCCCCGTGCCGGAGCGGTGGGCTTGCCAATTCGCAGGGTTCTCGAACTGATCTGCAAAGTAGCCGCGTCCCTTGCGAGTGGGATCTGCCGTGTGAGCAGCCGCAAGGCTTCGCGCCCAATTGACATAGTGTTGCGGAGATATTATAGGGGCCGGAGGAACAAGGGAAACAGCGGCTCCTAGGGTCGCAAGCAGGGACGCCTTTTCAGGTGTGGTATCCGATGGGAGGACAATATGAGCTAGGTAGCCCCGAGCGCGACAGAGGGTAGCGAGGGAGATTCCTGTCGAGCCAGAGGTGCCTTCATAGATGGTGTCGCCTGAGTAAGGGGTCAAGAGGCTTTGCTCTTCGGCGGTATTGATGATGCTTAGAGCTACTCTATCTTTTGGACTACCACCTCCGCCATTTAGAAACTCGGCTTTTGCGAGAATGTCGCAGCCAGTGGCTTCAGAGAGGGACTTTATGCGGAACAACGGCGTGTTACCGACACAAGATTCTATGCCTTCGGGTATTCGCTTTTCATACTCCTTTATGGGGACCTTTTTTGTATGATCTTCTAAGTCTATATGTTCATCCTCATCCTGTAGACCTGCAGCAGCAATCGTACTGGCTCTCGTTTTTCTGCGGCGAAAACGGCGTTCGAGGTCAGGGTAAAAATCCTTGAAGCCGAGGGTTAGAAGAACACCGAGGACAAAGGCAGTGGTAAGGGTAACGCGAGGGTGTGAGTCCATGAGATTTGCGAACGTAGCAATTGAGGAGGATTCAAACCTCAAGCGGACAGAGCAATGTCATTGAACGTTTTAACCGCAGTTTAGCCGAGCCCTAAACTCCGTGGAAGCTCGGACCATCAGCCAAGACAAAGACCTCCGCTCTTTGTGACCGGCTCTCTGGTTCATCTCAGGGTCTGCGATGGATTCGCCGCTGATTTCTCATGTGTTTCGGCGTCTGTTCTCTCATCAAATATGTTCAAGGATTCGCTCCCACTCATCGTTGCCCTTCCGGATAGCCAACGCGCCCTATCAGAGGCACTACCAAACAGGTGGAGAAGGGGTCAAGGATGACGACCGACGGCAAAGCCATTGGCAGCAGAGGACGGACCTGTTCCCGCAGGACAAATCTAGAGACTTTGAGAGATACCCAATGGTGACCGCCAACGCGTTGAGGGGTCGAAGGGAAAGGCCGAGGAGGGTGAAGATGCTAGGACGCGACTTTATGGAAGGTATGAAACCATAACTGATGGTCAAAGAACAAACTAATGGCCTATCTAGATGGCTTATACAACCCAAATTACGGCTACTTCTCCAAGCAAGTCGTCATCTTCTCCCCCGGTGAGCCCTTCGACTTCAACTCCATGCCCGACGAACCCCATTTCCACTCCCTCCTGGGCCAACGCTACACCGACTTCGAAAACGCTCTCGACGCCCAACATCCAAACGACACTCGGCAGCTCTGGCACACTCCAACCGAGCTCTTCCGCCCCTACTACGGGGAAGCCATCGCCCGCTACCTCGTCACCAAACACCAGCTCTCCCACCACCCCTACCAGGACCTTATCATCTACGAACTGGGCGCAGGGAACGGAACCCTCATGCTCAACATCCTCGACTACATCCGCGACTTCCACCCCGACGTCTACGACCGCACCAAATTCAAGATTATTGAAATCTCCGCGAACCTCGCTTCCCTACAGACCTCCCAACTCGCCCGTTCGGCGTCCTCGAGGGGCCACACCAACCATGTCGAAATCATCAACCGCTCCATCTTCGCCTGGGATACCTACGTCGCCCTCCCGTGCTACTTTCTCGCCCTTGAAGTCTTCGACAACTTCGCGCACGACATCATCCGCTACGACCCCATCACCGAAGACCCCCTCCAAGGCACCGTCCTTATCGACAACGCCGGCGAATTTTACGAGTTCTACACCAAAAACATCGACCCTGTCGCCGCCCGCTTCCTGCGCGTGCGCAACGCGGCCTGCTCGAGGCCGTACAACCATCCGTTGCGCCAGCCGCGGTTCGTGCGCAGTCTTAAGAGCAAGTTGCCGTTTACGGGGAATCTGACAGTGCCGGAGTACATCCCTACGAGACTAATGGAGTTCTTCGATATCCTGAGGGAGTATTTCCCGCTGCACCAGCTGGTAACCTCTGATTTCCACTCCCTCCCCGACACCATCGCCGGCATCAACGCGCCTGTTGTTCAAACCCGCTATCAGCGCCGTGTCGTTCCCGTCACTACTCCCTACGTAAGTCCCCCATCCTCCCCATCCTCCCCAAAACAAAACCTCTTCCCTTCCAAGCCCCCCAACCCCACACAAAACTAACACCCCACCAGGTCCAACAAGGCTACTTCGACATCCTCTTCCCGACCGATTTCAGCGTCATCGAAGACATCTACCGCGCCATCACAGGCAAGCTGACACGCGTGATGAGCCATGAGGAATTCTTGAGGCGCTGGGCCTATGTCGGGGATACGCAGACGCGCAGCGGAGAGAATCCGATGCTCGGGTGGTATAAGAACGCGAGCGTTATGGTGGGTATTTGATGTAGGCGGGGGGAAAGACGGGAATGCGGGAAATGGGGGTTTAGGGATGCGACGAATACATATAGCGTCAGTATAATATATACATCTTCCTATATATGATGATAAACCAGTCAAAGCCCACTTGTCTCCGAGAAAACCAGATAAACACCCCCTCCCCGCCTTACAAAAATGCAAAACGTCAAAACCCCGATCTAACGAGTTTTTTTGCTTTGAAAGACTCCCATCACCAACCACCCACCAATGGTACAGTAAGTACTACATACAGTAAATCTCCAACACGCGCAGTAGAACCCCCTTTCCCCCCGAAAAACAAAAATGTCTCATACGCGGTTGAGCACTTCCCAAGAAGCAGGTCACACCATTTATTTTCCTTGCACCCACCCACCCACCTACGCAGAAACCAGTCGTACATACTGCAATGGCAAGGGTCGTTCTAGACGGAAGTAGACACGTCGTTTGATAACATACACGCGTGCTTTGCTACTACGCTCAAACCCCACTTAGGGTCTCCAAGGTCTAGGAAGAGACGTTTGGGTAACTTGGAAAATACTGTATCATGAAAACTCTCCCCTGCAGCTGCATACTCGTCTCCAAACGCCAAAGTGACTACCGCTTCCAGCAGCGCTGAAATCGTACAAGAAAAGTGGTTTAGGGACCCCGACCGAAACTGCTCAAGAACCCATCCGTAATCACCGCCCCGATCCACCACTCGTAGGTTCGCATAGTAATACACCAAACTCAAGAGAACTATTGTGGTCGTGTCAACGCCAAATCGGGATTCAAAAATCCAATGAAAAAGGATATAACTCACCTTCCACCGCTTCCCACAGACCGTACACTCGCAAAACGTCGTCATCGGCTCATCGGCGCTCCTCGTCTGCGCCTGGCTATAGCTCACCTTCTTCTGCCCGCACTTGCCGCACGTCAAACTGGTACTGATACTCCTCTCCGCCTTCGGCATCATCGCCCCGTTCATATTCTGCTTTAGCAGATCCTGGACCTCTGCCATCTTCTCCGCCGATTTGAGCTCGTCGTGTGTCATGACGACGAATTTCTCGGGGGGGATCTCGCCAGACATGACACGTACGCGGAGGGAGGGGTTGGATTTGTTCTTGAGGTTTTGGAAGAGGGAGCGGACTTTGGATTTGTAGGATTCGTTTGATTCGGGGCCGTAGATTGAGAAGGCAGCGGCTTCGACTGCGACGGCATGGGACAGAACTTGAGAAGGTGGGACGGTGGAAGTGTGGGCAAGGCCGTTGTATATGAGACCGATGCAATTATCGCGGGTGGATTGATTGGTGCGCTTGATGTCGACTTTGTCTTTTTTGTAGTCGCGCTGGTTGGGTGGAACGGTCAGGGTTGATTTCTCGGGCTGTGGGGCTGGGGAATTCGTGG
>JAABUW010001714.1_pt1 | contig 35410 bp, 43 predicted proteins | sample 5560081 | NCBI WGS metagenome assembly JAABUW01 (sample SAMN10711882, study PRJNA513363) | rock metagenome | isolation source: Antarctica rocks | place: Antarctica: Victoria Land, Knobhead sud | reverse complement strand
GGATGGATGGATGGATGGAGGGAGGGAGGGAGGGAGGGAGGGAGGGAGGGAGGGAGGGATGGATGCATGATTTAGTGAGTGAGTGAATGGATGAGTAATTGGATGGATGAGTTTGTACAGCCAGGGGATCTGCAGCGTGCACACCTTGTGATCCATTACTCTTGTCGTGGCAACCAAACTGGGTCAAGCTGTTGCCACGCATTTCCTGCTAGTGCTACATGCATGACTCTACTGTGTGACACTGCTGCAGGTCAACGCCAAGAGCATGGCATCAGTGCCCATGATTGTGCCCAAATCTTTCCGGCAGCACAATGCCAGAGCGTCCCTAGCTGTCAGGTAATGATGCACAGTCACATTGTGTGTGTCCCCGTAAGCAGTCTGTGTTGCAAGCGCGCTCTGAGGCGATCCAGACAAAAGCTGCTGAGCTGCATGACTGACATAGCATTGTACCAACCTTGAAATCATGTCAAGGAGGTTACCTCCTGGGCAGCATCCATGCCACAATGCCACAGATCATTCAAGCAGCATCAGTTCCACATTTGCTACAGGCCACGCATGCAGCATCGCTTTTTCAATTCTCCCAACCAATCATGCAGCATCACTCTCACGCTGCTACAAACAACTCACGCAAGGCTGGTACTTGTGCATCCGATGCTCTCCTTGGCACGATATGCTCACTCATTGACTCTGACCCCTGTCAGTCAGTCTGAAGCTCATGTCTCGACCTCAGGGCTGCCATCAGAGCTGCCTCACCAACTCTGGCCAGTGAGTCATCCTCTGGACCGGCTGCTGACAAACACCATGCATCCAACAGCGCTGGGAACTTAACCCATACACTGCCTGGTGTACAAGCCATAACTATGGGTGGCAAGCCTACTACAGCTACCGGTGAATCTGGGCAGGGGATGACTGGCAATGGCAGTGTTCATGGGATGCTACATGGGGGTCCATGGACCCAGGATGGGGGCGTTGGGGCCTACCCCCTGGAGTGCAGACAACAGGTCAGCTATAGTACCAAAGCACTGGTACAAGCATTGATGTACAGCTGTGGTGATTGTGTAGACTTGTTGTACTAGCTTATGTAGACAAGGTGTGCAGGTCTGGTAGACAAGCTGTGCCAGGTGTAGATCATGCTGATAAGGCATGCTGACAAGGCATGCTGACGAGGCGTTGTTACGTTAGTCGTACCAGCAGCCTGAGCACCAGATATCTGCTTGACATGTTCAGCATGCAGGAGACAGGGTGCGTGCGTGTGTGCGAAGGTTGATCAGTGCTGCAAACTCTGCTGTTTGCTATCAAAGACATGCAGTTCTCCCTACCTCCCAAGGTCCCGTTGTCTGCTTTGGTTCGCCTTTTCAACTATCATCATTGTTGGGTCTCTGTACCTTGCCCTGCAGAAAAGACAGGGACAATCATTGGCAAACACATGCTGTTGCAGGCCGGTCAGCATCCAACAATTAGTACCAGGGAGGAAGCTTCGCAACAGCCAGCACATCAACAGCAGCAGCAGCAGCTGGAAGGTAGAGCTGTACAGAATCGAGACAGCTTCTTGGCCTGCAGCGATCGGTTGACAACACCACAGACTACGTCAGTGGATGTATCACCATACAGCACCCCTTCAGAGCAACTTGGCTGGTTGACTCAGGAGCAGGAGCTGCCCTGGCTTCAGCAGCCGAAGCCTGATTTGGCAAGGACCGCACAGCCTGATGGGAGCATGGTCAACGCTGCTCAGGTGCCATGGTCAGGACAACAGCCCAGGCCGTTGCTGCATGGCCAGGGCCCAAGCCCTGCATGGGAGCCACATGGCCGGGGCTCAAGCCCTGCATGGGAGCCACACAGCATCTCGCCCAATCTGCCACCTGTGCCTGTTTCAGACAGGGGCAACAGCCCTACTTGGCCCCAAGAGCAGCCGCAAGGGCCCTTCCGTGCACCTTCACCTGCTTCTTCCCTGGGGCAGGTTCTGCAACGGCCCTGCGATAGCTCAGGCCCCAAGCCAGGTCCACATGGTGTCCAGTCATCAGCTCCTTGGCTGCACAACCCTGCATGGACGCGTTGGCAGGACTCAGACTCTCTGCTGCCAGCCAATGTTGGCTTGGCAGGACCCACACAATGGCCAATGCACCCATCACATGAAAGGCCGCCTTCCAGGCAGGCCCCCAGCTCTGCCCTTGCCACCGGCCATGTCAGCCACCCCCTGTACCCCCATCTGGACCTATCACGCCCCCTGTGCCTGCAGCAGCCCTCTGCCTTTGCTCAGTCTGCTGTTAGCAGCTCGGGCTTGATGCTCTACAGTGGTTCACCATCACTGGCAGGCTTGAGGGCAGGGCAGAATCAGCAGGGCTGTGCTGCCTCCTCCTCCCCTGCAGGCCCTCTTGATGGGCCCTACCTACTCCATCCAGGCTCTGCAAGACTGTCAGGAGCCTTTCAGCTGCAGGAGGCTGCCTTTCCAGTGGAGCAGGCTTCCCATCAGTCTCATCAGAATGCCAGTCCAGCGCAGCAGGGTGCCCATCATATGCAGGAGCTTCCCTTTGCACCACAGCAGGCTTCCTATCAGTCTCATCAGGTTTCCCATCAGGTGCAACAGGCTTCCTATCAGCCCACAGAAGCTCCCATCTGGCCCAATGAGCCTGCCCATCAGGTGCAGCAGGCCTCCTATCAGCCTGCCCATCAGGTTACGCAGCAGCAGCAGCAGCAGCAGCAGCAGCAGCAGCAGCAGCAGCAGCAGCAGCAGCAGCAGCAGCAGCAGCAGCAGCATGCTGCATATTGGTCAGATCAACCTGCCTATCAACAGCAGGTGTTCTCCAATCTCCAGCAGCAGCAGCAGCAGCAGCAGCAGCAGCAACAAGCTTTTGCTGAGGAAGGCTTTGCAGGAGGCATGCTTTCAGGTACCCCCTTGCTTGACAGCAGTGTGGCAACCTTGCATACCTGCACAAAACAACTGTACAAAATAAATCAGAGTCATCCATCTCGAAATTGACAGTCACAGCTGGGCCTTACTCATTGCAGTGCATGTCTTCTTTGTCTTCTCAATGCACAAATCAGTATGATGTACATCAGCGACGCAAGTGAAGGCTGTTGTATGCAGGCGATGCCAGTTCAGGCCAATGTGCATTTGTGGGGTCAAAGTCTGAGCCCCTGCTGCACCCCAGCCGCACTGCTACACCCCTAGGGCACGTTCTACAGCTGCAAGGACAATTGGTGCAGCCTGCAAGCTCCCTCCAGCAGCCTCAAGGGCATCTCCAGCAGCCTCAGGGGCATCTCCAGCAGCCTCAGGGGCATCTCCAGCAGCCTCAGGGGCATCTCCAGCCACCTCAGGGGCACTTCCAGCAACCTCAGGGGCACTTCCAGCAACCTCAGAGGCACCTACAGCAGCCTTCAGGGCACTTGCACCAGGCCCCGCCAGCCTCGCCACCTCACAGGTGGCTCAGAGCAGAGCTTGACTCAGCAGCTTGCTTGAGTCATCAAGCTGAGCAACCCATGCATGAAAGAGCTGTACAACCCACCACAGAAACCTGGCTTCAAGCTGGCCGGCTCCCACTGCAGAGTGTACCTCAGGAGTGTCCCCCCCTACAGCAGCAGCAGGGCATAGGGCAGCAGGGCGCTCTCCAGCATCAGGAGGGTGTGATGCAGCAGCAACAGCACATTTCCTATCAGCAGCAGGTGCAGCAGCAGCAAGCACTTCTAACAGAAGCTGCCACGTCGTCCCTTGGTGCAAAGCCAAGCTTGGCATGTCTTGTGCCCGGTCAGCCTCCTTACACAGCTGCTGTTGCTACTGCTGCAGACACGCATCAGCCTCAGCATGATGTATGCACTCAGCCCATGCCCAGTGTGATGCAGACTCCTGCTGCTTGGGCACAGACTAGCGGCCGTGACTTTCAGCTGCAGCCTCACCAGCAGCACAAGCAGAATGGCTTCTGTGGCGTCCACCAGCAGTTGCATTGGCAGCTGCAACAGCAGAGGGTCTGTGACTCTGCCAGGCAGTTACCACAGCAGCAGCAGCAGCAGCAGCAGACACCAGCTGCCACCAGGCTACATCAGCAGATGCATGCAGGTAATGCTGAGATTGATCAGTAAGCAGTAAATGCTCACTAGCATGGCAGTTGTGTGCTGCATGAACAGCTGGACCTGCGGCTTCACAGTGCGCTGCGCAGAGCATTTTCTTTAGGACCAGCGATTCCAGTGCTAGGGCGCTTCTCTTGTGCTGAGCCAAGGATGAACATGCAATTAATGACCACATGAGGCGGGCTAGTTGCAGCTGATTGTCACTCTGCTTTGATGACTGCTTCGACTCTGTGCAGGGAGTCAACAGCGTCCACATCACAGCTCAGATTTAGAGGCAAGTCAGTTTGCACCTAGTCTGAGCATTGGCAAGTCAGTGGCCCATCAACATGTGGGTGGTGCTTCATCTGCATCAGCGCATGCAATGCCACAGCACTGTGCAACAGGTGGTGAAACCAGTGCTGCAGCAGGGTTGAGCTTTGGCAAGTCCATCACCTTCCAGCATGTAGGCGGAGCCTCACCTACCCCACCACATGCAGTGGCAAACTCACAGCCAGGTAAGCTGAAGGTTACAGGTTAGAGGCGTCACTGTTGAGTTAACAGTTGTGAGGCTGCGACGTGCTCATGCTGCGTGACCCATGCTGTAATTTTTTTCATGTTGGAGCACCACAGAAGGCAAAAAAGTGCGTACATTTCAAGCCGCATATGCTATCAGTAGAAACTTCAAGTGCCTATATAGCTGCAATCAAGCTGGGAAGCGCACCAGCTGAAGACAGGCACCAAGTGTTGCCTCCATGTGTTGCTTGAGTCAGATCAACATTCTCATCATCCCAGACCATAAATTGTGAATCACAGGCCGTGATTCTAGACCCTCAGTTGGACCCAGCATGAGTCTGGGCAACTGGCTGCCTCAGCCTGACTCATCCATGGCTGAGCCGCCTCAGTCTGAGTCATTTACAGCTGAGCTTCACGATCCAAGCAGCGCCCCTCACGACGCGCAAGGCAGGCAGTCACCAGGTCATGTGACTGCTGATCTGATGCCTAGCATGCAAGGCAGGCAGCTGACAGGTCAAGCGGTTCCCAGTGAAACGCATAGCATGCGCAGCAGGCAACATCAGACAGGGGGGCAGCTGGTTCAGAGTAAGCCACATGGGCAGCAACAGGGGTCTGTGCAAGTCAGCCAAGCACCAGACAGGCAGGTTGGTTTTCATGGTGGAAGGGTACTTTCAGGCCCTGCCAAGACCCCAGCAAGGAGTAAGGCTGATAAGCGCAGGAGGCAATGTTTGCTGGAGATCGAGCGTGAGCTGCTGCGGCACTCCAGCAGCGATGAGGAAGGGTGCGGTGGTGATGGCATGCAGCTGCCAAATGCTTCAGCTGGCAAACGAAGGAAGACTGCTTGTACAGGTTAGCTCTTGTTCTGCAGCATGTAGAGATGATACAGCAGGCCACAACAGTGGCTTGCATGGATGCTTGATCATTGCTGTGCACAGCATGCCTCACGATGTCATGTTTGCTATAATTGCATGTTTGGTATGAAATCTTCGGGGTCCTGTGTCCTTGTAGCTGGTGCCTGTGCCACCAGTGGCATTTTGTGCTGCATTTGTTCCATGGATATGGACTTGTCTGCCTGCTTGACTGCACACAGCTGGGTATGCAAAATGTGCTGTAACACAATGTCTGCAAGCCACTGCACAATTTCGAAGTTAGCCACAAGAAACGCCTGCTCTGCGCTTTGCTGCAACAATTGAAATGCAGCAAGTAACATGACACCACTAAATTTTGGGTTGCTGTGTGCAGCTGAGCGGGTGGTGGATCTGTTTGCTGGCCTGTGAAAAGATGTGATACTAGAGGCGAAGGGACTGTGATAACAGCAGGTTGGCAAGACATAGTCAGCAGAAATGTGTGATTGTATTTGTGATGTTGTTGTAGGACCCCAGCTACGTAGTGACTGTACAGTAAACAAAATTATGCTTGTTTTGTGGTTTTTCCCTTAGAATGAGGTGAATTTCAGTTTTGACTTCTGCCATGATGCCTGCGGCGTGTTAGGCTACAAGCTTATGACAACAAGCGTTCCTCAGCAGTGATCCATGTGCTGAACATGGATGTGCATGCATGTTTTTTGTTGTTGGCTTTGCACCGTTTCAGCATCGAAACACATGTATGTAATCAGCAACAATGCATCTTACATCGCATTTAACCTTGTAATTAATCAGATGTGTGCCAGACATGGTCAGTCCCAACATTGCAGCAATCAAAATTCTCGAATTGACTTAGCCAATGCCCACACTGAACACAACATACATCTACACGTGTTGTGATAGTAGTCCAGACAGAAACTGACCCAAAATGCTGTCTCTGACTCAAAAATGCCTAGGCACCACTGCAGACTTTAATCTGTTCACAACAATCATTATACTGCGGGTGGGGCAGATGTCTGGGAGACAACATAAGCCAAAGCACCAAAAACACCTAGGACAACAGCAATCAGGAATGGCAAGCCAGTCACTCCCTGGGCTGTGTCAACATACCCCTTATCTGTGTACTCTCCCTTGACGTCCACCCATTCTTTCCAGAAATCTTGGGATGTGCCATTAATCTTTCGTTTCAACGCCCTGCACAAGTGCAATGCTTGCTGGACAGAAAGTACAACATTGTTAAGCACAAACCGCTTGCAAAGCAGCAAACAGCTGTACAGCACATGTCAACATTGTCAAAGGGCTGCACCAGTCAAAGCTGACAAAGTACATCTGTATGCAAGTGAGAGTGCTGTGAGCTAAGCACGCCTCAACATGATTTGCAGGCAAGGAGCTCAGAGCCTTTACGCTATTTGCTCTGGAGTCATTTTGTCTTGCTTTCCATATCTGGCTTGATACAACAGCTCAGCATCTCCCTTGCTCCTTGCTTCGGAAAAATCCAATGCTTGTGTCACGCCAGACAAGAAACTTGGCTTCTTGCGAGGTCTGCATGCCAGCGGATCATATGCATGCTGTAAAGAATGGTTGCAGGAATGGCATTGTGAACACGCGGCTCATCACGGCATAAAAAAGCCTGTACTATCATTGATGACAAGCGAGAGCGGCATCGCAGAGTTGTAACAAGACACAGCGCGTACTTTGCAGCTTCTGCGAGAAGTTCCTCCTCCCTCTTTGATCTGGGCTGTCCTTTCTTCGTCTTCTTGCCGAACCCGAACAGCCCTGACTTCTGCGGTTTCTCCTCGACGACAGGCTCTGCCTTTGCCTTCTTCTTGAACAACGCTTGAGTGCGAGTGTGTGACCCTCTCTTTGGTGACGCTGTATGCGCCTGAAAAGGTGTGCCGACAACAAATGACGAGCTGGTCATTGCCATCTTTGGCAGAACAATGTCAGCGAGGCAAATTCTGTACTGTTCGAAGCTCAGCAGTTATGCGCTGCCGTGTATCAAGCCCTGAGGCCCTCGTCACAGATTGATCTTAAGGAAGCCCACGTGGGCGCACGTGGCTACAGCAGTTGATTTCGAACGAGTGATTGATTATTTGGGAAGTCCAGCCTGGCAAAGTGCGTTGACTGCCAACTGTGCACAATTTGCAATACTGCAGTTCCTCCCGCAAATCATTCTCGCAGCACCGACGTCAAAGTTTGCACCACAGGTATAATGATGTGCCTGCTTTGCATGCCTCGATGTTGTGCGTAATTATCAAGTCGTCTATCGGGATCTGCTCTTGTTGTTTAGACGGATGCCCTCAGCGTCTTGTGTGCCGCAGTCTGCCTCAGAGCACATCATCAGCTGTACCCATCGCCACAGGAGGGACTTCGGAGAATGTTGTCACACACTTTTAGGCTATCCAGACAGATCACCAGTTCCCGTGTTGCAGCTGTCAGCTGCAGCTATCTACGCAGCAGCTTTGCGTCAGGGCCGGAGTTCACAAATGAGGCTGATACATTTGTAAAAGCTGCAGCCACGCTCAAAAGCAAGCCAAGCAGAGTTGACCAGGTCAAAGCCTTTGCTGAAAGCAAAGAAGCTGCAAGAGCCATTGCAGAGAAAATGAGTGGAGAGGCAATCAACTGGTCCAAGGAGGAGACGAAAGCACGAAACAACTTGAAGAGAAAGATGATGGAATGGGGTAAGGGGTTATTTGCCTGCCAATACCTGTCAGCACCTGTTGCTGAAAACGGAAATCATATTTTTACCACGTTCCACTGCACCTAATCGATCTCTGCTGACCAATGCAATGGTGCAGCAGTACATGCAGATCTGCTTATTTGCAAACTGTTCAGTGTGAAGTCCTTTGCCATACTGTCCTGCAGCACTTGCCTCGTGCGTGTTTGTTTCTGCATATAATGTTGATCTCTGTGTGCTGTGCAGCCCGGGATGGCGTAGAAAACTGGGAGCTTACAGAGATGAAGCAAATTAGAAAAGAGAGCCCTGTCATGGAGCAGTTGTGGACAGATGCAATTGTAGAGCTGGAAAGTGAACTAGGGCGCGACTGGCAAGGGCTGATGCACCATCACTCCATGAGTGATCCAACCTACACTCCTCGCAGTTAGTTTACAGTTCAGGGTAGATTTGTTCCATAGATGTCATGGTTTGGTCTTGTGCAGCCGACATTCCACCTCATGCTGACCTGTCTTGGGTGAAACTGCTGACATTCCTGGCAGGTATTAGATAGAACAGCTCCTTCCTGCACAATGGCGTTCACGTGCATATAGTCATGTGTGTCTTGGTTCATACGGTCCCTGTAGTTGTGTTGGGGTAGGTACTTTTGGGCAGCTAGTACTGTAAAACCAGGCTTTTTGTGTTTGGCCACCCCATGCTGCTGAAGTTCATTAACCTAATCAGGGCCTGCTGTATACATAACAGCTGCATGCTGTGTCTTGGTGCAGACAACGGTGCATTGTCTCATTCGTTCGTGCCAAGAACGAGACATTTATTGAGTGTCACGTGCACATCTTCTTCTCCTCCTTCTTCTTCATCAGGGTGCAGTGATGACAGACATGTTGCCCATGTAAGGCCGAAGTGCCTCTGGGATGACCACACTGCCATCAGCTTGCTGAAAGTTCTCCAGGATTGCCACAATCATGCGAGGCACAGCACAGGCTGTTGCGTTCAGTGTGTGTACAAACTCAGTGGGCACTTTCTTTGCTTTCTGCTTGCTGCCATTGGCGGGCGCAGCGTCTGCCGCATCAGTGACTTTTGGCCTGCATTGCAGCACCAACGTGTCACAAAACGATTGAACACATGTGTATGCAGAGCTGGCGTCTTCTAAGAGTAACTGATGTAAGCTGCAAAAAGAGCGTGCCTGAGCTGGAAGGTATACATTATATGTGCAAACTGCCAGTGTATAGAGAGGTGTCTTGCACACACATGCTTACTGGCAGCCACAAAGTGAATTGACAACAGCTACATGCACTTTGGAGAAAATCAATGCACACCAATCATTGTAGCCGATACTGCATCTGACCCTGCACCTTTGTGAGCACATCCCTGTCAGGACAGATGTACATCGGAGCAATATGCAGTTGCAGCAGGCATGCTAAACAGCCATGCTCGTCAGAATTGTCTGTTCATCCCCTGGTAAGACATACCCTGGTGAAACATCCCAAAGACAAGACACCCCAAAGACAAGACACCGCAAAGACAGAAGACACAACATTGACATGTCACCTGTATTTGATGTTCAGCCGTCTGCTTTGGTAGTCTGTGCAATTTGAGGCACTGGAAATCTCCCCATACCTCTGAGCTCCTGGCATCCAAGCTTCTATGTCATACTTGCGGTAGGCAGGCGCACCTAGATCACCACTCGGCATATCCTGCATGACAACACACACGCTTGCTGCATTCAATGTTTGGTGATTGATTGATTGATTGATTGATTTATTTATTTATTGACTGATTTATTGACTTGACAGCAACAGCAATGGGGCATGCTGTGATGGCACACCCACATGGTGCATATGGATCTTTGTTTCCATTTTTGTCTCAAGTTTCTGTAGGTCCCTTTAGGGGGCCCTTTGGTAAGGAGGAAAATCACTTAGAACTTTTGATTTGTGATATCTAAAATCCACGCCCTGAAGTGTGCCTGGACTTGAGATAGCACGTAATTGCGGTTTATGCAGTACAGCTTGACACTGCTGCAGTTGATGTTCTGTGTGTCAGAATTTTTACCATAAGGATGTAATCATGCGAGGCACCACCGAAATACAGTGTACATGATGCATGGCTGTCCACATAGTACCGAATGAAACATATTCTTGGGATGCAAAACTGAGCGAAACACATTCTTGGAATGCTAAACTGGGCCTCCGCCTGCCTCCCCATTGCAATGCAACAATGACCTGAAACCCAGTCAATAACATGAACATCATCATGACCACATGAGTGCAAACATGATTGTGAATGCCAATACAGCCATGTCATGAGCACCGACTACAAGCATATACGCAGGGGTTTTGTCCCAGGCTAGTGTGGAAGCTGCCAGCCGATGGTGTATGAGTTGAACCAGCTTTCACTTGTGATCATTCAAGAAATTTTTAGGTTGGGGGCAAACAATCCAAAGGAATAGCTTTGCAATGCAGTTTATCAGCTTCATAGCAGGCTTGTAATGTGCGTTATATCTCATGTCTGCTGGAAGCAAGTATTTCAAAACACTCAACTAAAACGCACTTCAGATATTTAGTTTTCCCCTTGCTTGACAAAAACATGGCATTTGGAAATTATCGAAAAACCATACCAGGATCTTGAAGTGCAGGCCTAGCTCGGTGAACATCTCCTTTTCCAAGTCTGCTAGATCTTCCAGCAAGGCCTCGCTCTGCTGCGGCGTGCACACCACAAACATCTCCACCTTGCTGAACTGGTGCACACGGTACAGCCCTCTACTTGCAGCCCCTGAGACGAGCAACACTTTTTGCAGGACTGCAGTGCATGGGATACCTGACACAAATTGGGCAGTATCTCAGGGGGAATTGCAGCTTAAATGATGGATGGTTCCCAGCGTGTATCATGCAGTGTTTTCAAGTACTGGCAACTCAAATTACAAGTATAGTGGTCAGGGATGAAGTACCATTAGAGGTCAAGCATATGGTGCAGAGGGTCTGACAGGCGTTAATCTGGATGAGCTTAACCCCAAGATTAGTCCTGACGCTTGCAAGACATACCGTGCAGTGCATACAGGCAAGTTCTGATCAAGTTGTAGGCATGCTGTCCACCTGAAACAGAAGAACAGAAACCATCCAGTCACCTGAGCCATAATCATCACCAGTCAGCACTTGTCAGGTCATCATGCATCTTCAGACATTATGTCAATGTCTGCATGGCATGCTAGTGACAGAACGTTTGAAGTCTGAAGACTTGTCAGGTCATCATGCGTCTTCACGCATTATGCAAATGTCTGCATGGCGTGCTACTGACAGAAAGTTTGAAGTCTGAAGACTTGTCACACTTCAGACGTTCTGTCAGTAGCATGCCATCCAGACATTTACATAATGCGTGAGGATGCATGATGACCTGACAAGTGCTGACTACTGGTGATCATGGCTCAGGTTACTGGATGGTTTCTATTCTTCTTTTTCAGGTGGACAGCATGCCTACGGCTCGAGCAGAACTTGCCAGTGCACATTGCACTGTCAGTCTTGCAAGAGTTAGGACTAATCTTAGGTTTGATCTTATCCAGATCAACACCTGTCAGACCCTCTACACCATATGCTTGACTTCTAATTGTGCGTGATTGTAAACTGTCTGTGTGTGATGAGCCTCACCCTCAACACCTGCTTCAGCTTTGAAGCACTGTCCAGCACCTGATATATGAAGTGGACAAACATTGCTACTGGTCTGGCAAACATGGTGTCGCTGACATGAATGTGTGCTCACCTGAGCAGCCCGGTATAGCTTGGCTTCTCATTGAATTGAAGGTGTAGTCTTTTCTTTTTCTTTTTCTTTTTGCTTTTCTTTTTCTTTTTCTTTTTCCTTTTTTCATTGCAATACTTGTTTAACCTCTTACAGTTGGCCTAATTCCTGACGTGAAGACTAATACGGTCAACCCATAACGAAAACCCAAAGGGTATACCCTAAGCTGTCTCACCTCCAGCGCCGGCTTCAGTTCTGAAGCAGTGGCCAAAGCCGGCCATCTTGATGGGCAGCTGCTCTTCAGCCAGGATCTTGTCCATGTAGATTGCTCCCAGGGGCACCTCTGCAGTCCCTGTCAAGCACAAGGGAGAGTCCTGCACACTGTACACCTGCAGACACAGACAGAGTGAGAAGTGATGTACATCGGACACCATCATACAAGTTGCCAATCAGAGACAAGGCCTGTCAGTGAGGTGGTGTTGAGGCAGGATCTTGCTGATGTAGATTGACCCCAGGGGCACTTCTGCAGTCCCTGTCAAGCACAAGGGAGAGTCCTGTACACTGTACACCCTGCACACACCATCAGACAGGTTGCCAAACGGGAAGAAAGCCTGGCAGTAAGAGGGTTGTGCGTCAGGCTCTGTTCCATGTAGATTGGCCCAAGTGACAGTTCTGCAGTACCTGTCAAGCACCAGAGTGAACCGTGTACAGTATAGGCTGCAGACAGCAGGAAGAAAGCCTGACTGATTTTGATGCTGGGATGAAACTCACACTGTTTAGGGAAGAAATGTCTCACAAAACAAGCAACTGGTTATAACGTCAGGAGGCAAATATGTGTTCAGTCTTGTTTTGCCAAACAGCATCGGCTTACAGCTCAACAATGGTTTCTGTGCCCAACTGCGTGTTATACAAGGACAGAGACAAGGCAGAAAGCCTTGACTAATGCGGCCACGGCATCAGCCAGAATCCATTCCAAAGCTCCTACCTGCGTCTCAGTTCCTCTAGGTTGAAACCCACACTTTTCAAGGACGCTTTCTCTGACCAGATCTGGGGTCATCATGGGTATGAAGCCCTTGCTGACAACCTTCTGCATGGCGTAATTCACCAGGGCCAATTCCAGCAGGGCTGCTGCCCTTTTTAGGTACACAAATTTGCTGCCGGAGACTTCAGCTGCTGTGTCGAAGTCTATACAGTCTAGCTCTTGACCTAGCTGCAGATGATCCCTGCAGGTCCAGCAGAGCGGTAAGAATGCAGAGGGTGTTTGCAAACTTAGTGCTTAGGGTTGCATTGACGTGATCAGCAGGGCCTTGTCAGCGTTGTACAGTCAGCGGTTTGAGGACAGCTGTCGCATCCCAGGTTCTTATGTTTTAATTTGTACCGCTCTCTGCAGAGGATGTTGTGACCTGTCTGAACGGTGTTGACAATGCATGCAGAGTTCCGCTGAAACACAGCTTAATGAGCCTCTTTGCTCTCATGGCTGACGACCAGGAGGGTCTCAGAGCCAACATGAGTTGGCTAACAGCTTTGAAGGTGTAAGATTTGACGTAGACAAACAGTGTAAAGCTTCGCTGATTGTGCCAATCACTTGATACCAGCATATGCATAAGTTGCTCTTGTTACGCTCAGGTGCTTGTACAGCACCTAAATGCAGGTTGCCTGAAAAGCACCACGGTGTGCTGCAATGCACATCCAGTAGGCCTGGCATTGTTGCTCAGCTTTGCCTGCATGCGTTTCACCTGATGTCGAAGTCAAAGGTGCGCTGTTCTCCTACACTGGCAACTTCAACTGCAGCTTCTTCACCTCCCACAGGAACCTGTACAGGCATGTCACGCTGAGGTATAATAATAATAATGATAATTTACAGGCGTTCCAGCTAATCGTTTCTGCCAGGTACCTATTAGGTGTGCCTAAACCCTAGTCCTGTGAGCCAACATGCACTAACATGAGACACTCATTGCACCCAAGGGGTGTGCGCTGACAGGGCGAGTGCCATAGACGCATTTGCAAGGCAGAAAACCTCTGCCCACTACCCGACACGGAAGCCTGAAAATTCAGCATGTTACCACTGAGGCTTGAACCCGTGACCTGCTATACCGCTGAGGTATACTGGTGTTGAAACATGCCAACTCTGCTGTTGGATTTGAGTTGCTGCAGTGTCAACACAGCATGACACTTACTGAAGGGTGTGCCAAGTTTGGTAGCAGTTGGCCCTCACGCTGCAAGGAATTCTGCAGGGACTCTAGTTCGTCCTCCAACTGAGCAAGGCTTTCCTTCAACGTTTTACCTTGCTGAATAAGGCTTTGTCGGCGCTCTGGGTCCATTTTGCCCTGCACACTACGCAATGGCACTGCTACAGTTGCCAAACCTCAAGCAGCTTGCCTAAAAACTCAGGCTGCACCTTCATGGCTTTGGCATTGCTGTTGCGATCCTCTCTCATCCGATCCACTCGTTGCGTTGCTTCGCAGTATTGATCATACAAGCTAGCAACTTTCGTCGGATCTGCAGTGCTGTTTCTGTTCTTGCAGTTTTGCACATGCTTATCGAGGTCCGCCTTGAGAGCTTTGAAATCCAAAAAAGCTCTGAATGCAGGCTTATGCTGAACCGCAGTCGGGACTGCAAGGGACACATCTCGCTCCTGCTCGACGGTTGCGGTGCAGACAGTGCGAAAATGCCGTTTGCAGACTTGGCCTAGAGGTTGATCACTCCGCGCGTGTCGAGAGTAGCGTTGCGTACAGGATGCGCTGCGGTTGAACTTTCTGCTTAGCAATGTACTGACAGGAATGACGTACCGGCCGCAGTTACACAGAGAATGCATGGTGCAATTGAAGTCACCCACTTGCAACCTTCAGTCAAAAGCAACTGTTAGTAAATCCTGCACGCATTACGTGCCGTACGTCATCGTGCAACAGAGGTGGCAACAAAATGCTGGCGAGCTTGCGCTGGTCTCCCTGTATCGCTCTGATCTGGCGTCAAGGTCCATTGCGACACAAATGCGTTCGTGGGGATAGCGCATGCTCGCAAGCCGACCGACGTTCCTAGCGGAAGCATGGATCAAATCAGGCTCAATGTGAACGGACAGGATGTTGAGCTGCCGGGAGGCTTCGACCTCAGCAAAACCTTGAACTCCGTCATAAAATCTGAGACCGGTTTCAAGGTCTGCTGTTGGGCTTGCTTGATGTCCTGTGCAAAGTCTCGCTCCACTTGTCCCGTGAGGCGTTTCGGAACTCGACCTTTTGCTTACCTCGTTCCAGGGCACCAAGCTTGCGTGCTCAGAAGGAGGTTGCGGAGCGTGTGCTGTCCAAGTGACCAGCTATAACGTGGCCACGGGTGAATTCTGCAACATTCACCTGTTTATGTCCAAAAGTGCCTGTGCTTGTGTTGACGTCGACCTTGTGTACGGACTCATGTCGCTCATCCCATTGCTGCAGGCGCAACCGAAAGACGTAGCATCAACTCCTGTCTCTGTCCTGTCGGCTCTTTGGATGGTTGCGTAGTAACAACCTCAGAAGGAATAGGCTCCTCCAAGCAGGGCTTCAGCCAAATTCAAGGTGCACACATCTTGCATAGATCGTACCACACGTTTGCTTTCATGTGCATACAAATCTATCATCTACTGACCTGCCAAGCAGCCCAATATAATATACCTGCTCATCTGAGGCCTCAAACTCAAGAAAAGACACATTGGCAAACTTGCACCTTCCTCTCACTGCAACACACACAGCATGCAAATGACTACATCTGCAATGGACTCTCCTTGCGCATGATCTGCGCATGTCAATGTGTTACGCCACCTTCTTCTGCAGACCGCTTTGCTGAGTACAGCGCTTCACAATGCGGCTTCTGCACACCTGGTTTCATTGTGGCCACTCACCAGACCCTGACTAAGTGTCAAGAGAAGGGCCAGAAGCCAACAGAAGACATTTTACAGAAGGGCTTGGACGGCAACTTGTGCAGATGCACTGGCTATCGTCCCATTTTGGATGCCTGCAAGGTCAGCAGACTCTCATCCTGCTTCAAAAGTTTGTTCGATCATTCGTTCAATGTGTTTCCCCTTAGGGTCAGGTCAGTACAGTCTTGAATTGCTCTCTGTACAAGCTTTTGTGTTGCCAGTCAGCGTACCAGCAAGAATGATTGCCTGCAACACTGTTCGTTCTTCACTGCAATGCAGAATCAACAAGCATGCATGTTGCACACAAAGGTCATGCTGCATGCATGCAAAGTCATCAAGCTGTAACTCTGCACGCATGCTGACGGCGAATGAAGCGAATGCCATGTCAGCAGATGTTTCACAGGTATATTCACTTGCCAAATGCAGAAATCTGCATGAAACAACTTCTGGCTAAACCCAACTGATCACCTTGCAAAGCTTACACCCACCACCTGCTGTCCCATAGAGGCACAACAGAAGCTTGTGTCCGTCTGCAAACCTAGCAGCAGCGCACCCTGCTTGTTGCATGCTGCTTATTGCACGGCTCCCGACGCAGACAACAATGGCATGCCAACAGCAATGGCATGCAAATTGCAATGACGCCAATCTCTATGCCCTCTGCATATTTGGGTTCAACCTCTAGACTTCACTCTCTGCACACATAACATGAAACTAATTTGTATTGCAATTTGTGTTTGATGTCAAGGGGTCCAATAGAGTTTTGTTCCACGTACATATCCTTCAACAAAATGCAAAGTTTGAACGAGAATAACAAGTCATTCAATGCTGTTTTGGGCCATACAAATCTCTAAAGCGGTGCCCTTGGCTTTTGGACGTTAATCCATGTGAGCGTGCTTTTGCTGCATTCTTGCCTCAAGCAAGCTTTCCTCAAGAATTTTCGACAAAGCATGGCTGGATACATAATGACACAAAAGAGCATACGGGTGCCTATATGCTTCATCAATAACAGCCATTTTTGGAGCTGCTGTCGTTTTGTTGGGATAGTTTCTGTTCTGATTCTTTGCAATAGACAAGTGCCTAAGGCAATTCAACGACCTTGATGTCTGAAGATGTGTCTTTGATAGCTGCCTGAATGCCCATGTTGATGCAGAGCTTGGTGTCTGGAGTGGACATGGAGGACTTGGGTGTGCGCAGCTGTACCACGCCTTTCAAAAATATTCCTGCTGAGCAATCTGACTTTCCTGAAGACCTGAAGCAGTATGTCAAGGTAGTGTCAGCTCAGAATGGACAGTTCCCTGGTTGTAGTATTTGACAATGCTGCACCGTTATGGGAGCTTGCAGTCATGCTTGTTGCAACTACCTGCTGCATTGCCTGATAGATGGCTCTTCGTTTGTGACAAGGCATCATTGTCAGGCTGTGTTACGTGACATGTCTGGCATTTGCACCATGCTCTCACAGCCTACTCCTGGGTGTACACAAAACGTCTATCACCGACCAGAAAAGGAGGAACTTGGCCAGAGGCAACTGCTGATGGATCACTTTTGGTGTATTCATGCACGACATAGCCACTGTTGCTTTGAAAACCAGTCAACAAGCTCTTGCCAGTGTTAACATCTCTTCAACATGTGTTCAGAACGCTGAGACCTTTCTAACAGCAAAGTTCTGCTGCAACAGGAGAAAGCAGCAGCCCCAGCTCACCCTGTTCCTTCCAAATCCACCAGCAAGCTTTATTTGGCGCCAAAATCCCTGCCAGAGCTGTTTGAGCTGCTATCAGACGCCAAGCAGCCAGAGGAGTTCAGAGTGATTGCTGGCAACACAGGGGCAGGCGTGTACCATGACTGGCCCTTGGAGAGGGTTCTCATTGACATCAAGAGCATTCCTGACCTCGCCAAAATTGAATATAGTAAGGTATGCAACAACAGCATTCCTGACCTTGACGAAATGGAGTATAGTAAGGTATGGGAGATGCACACTACAACTTCTGTGTTACTGTATGACCGGCCCTTGCAGAGGGTTCTCATTGACATCAAGAGCATTCCTGATCTCACCAAAATCGAGTATAGTAAGGTATGCGAGGTGCACATTACATATGTTGTGCCACTGTGTGATGTACACTTGCTGACAGCAATCACGTAGAGCTGTACTTGGAGCTGCTTTTGGATGATGATCCCAAGTGACATCAACAGTGATCCTGAACTTACTGAGATCGAGTACCGAATTTACTCAGGGCTGTGAGTACCTGACCTCAGTGGAAGCCATTTGAACAGACAAGCAAACAAATGAGCACAAACAAACAATGAAGCAGACCAGCAAATGCATGAACGCATGAACACACGCTACCAAGTGTCAAACAGAATATCTGCTCACTTACACAGAGCTCAGCAAATCAAACACACAATCACTAATGGGAGATGCACATGTGCTGCCTGTTGTCATGCTGTGCAGAATTTCATGCTCAGGCATTCTCTCACTTGCTCACTCCCTTGCTCATTTGTTCATTCGTTCTGGCATGCAGGATGGCAAGGAAGTGGTGTTCGGGGCCAATGTGAGTCAGACAAGGGCTATTGAGGAGCTACAAAAGGGCTCTCAGCCGGAGCCCTTCCATCGCATGGCAGACCACCTCCTGCGCATTGCTGGTCAGCTTTCCTGTGTCTCTGCATTGCTGATCAGCTTTTCTGTGTTTCTGCATTTCTGGTCAGCTTTGATGTATTTCTGCATTGCTGTAGACTGCATTCACCATTCAACATTCTTGACACTGGTGTATCCGCAATGTTTTGACGGATACCCTGGTTTGTTTACTTTATCCGCCCACACATCCACTCGCTAGCTCACTCCCCTGTGGCTCAGGCATGTACAGTCCTGAGTATAGATTTCTGCACGAGGGCTTTCTAGCAGTCTAAAAACTTGCTACCATAACAACAGCGTGTGCAGCCATGAGAAGTGACTGTGTTGGTGGTATCACAATTGTTGCATCACGCAGCCGCTACACATCTCGCATATAGTATGCTAGACCTGCACTCAACCACTTTATGCTGGCATAGACTTGATGTGGGTCTGTTTCGAGAAGTTTGAAGGCAGGTGACCACGCTGACGTCGCCATTCTGTGGTGCATTACAGGCACCCATGTGAGAAGCGCAGCAACTCTGGGAGGCAACATTGCCCTTGGCAAGTTGAGAGACCTGGAGTCTGACGTCATCACAGTCTTCATGGCAGCTGGTGCATCTGTGCAAGTTGTATGCAAGACAAAGGACAGGTGAAAAGTCCACATCTGCAAAAAATAGGGTTTGGTGTCGAAGAAAATCCTAGAATTAGGGTTTGCCTGGTCCTGGTTTTGTCTCTGGTGTAAATGCCGCCGACATGTGCGTCAGAAAGCAACAAGAAACACACTCAGCACTAGGCTGTGAATCTCCAGAGAAGCTCCAAAAACCAGCCAGACCTGGTGTTGTGCACAGTCATGTTTAATTCGATTATACATGTTTAGGGCTCTTGGATAACATGTGGATCTTCTTACCAACAATGTTGTTCCACGGACTGTAGGTGGATGTCAATTGAAGAGATCTTGGATGGCCAGAGCGATCTAAAGCTGGGAAAAGAGTGGGTCATTGCTGCCATCAAGCTGCCAGTCCCTCAAGCCAATGAAACCTTCTGGTCCCACAAGGTAGAGTGTGCAATCGTCTCCTGCCAGGTGCAATCCTGCGTCAAGTAACAACAACTGCTCAGTTTTCTATACCACTAGAACAATTATACAAAACAACAGGCATGCTGCTCTCAGTGGTCATGCTGCTTTTATGGCAGAAGAAGCTGTATGTGAACGCAAGCGGTATGTGAACGCAAGCGGTATGTGAACGCACGCGGTATGTGAACACAAGCAGCAGCCTGTCTGTTGCTGTTGACATTGGGCAACAATAGGACTGATGCTGCTGCTGGATTAGTCACAATGCACTAGCTGTGACAGTCAGCTCTTCATGCTATCTTGCTGACACAGTGGTTCTGCTCCTGTCTGTCACTGGTCTCTTTGTAATCAATTTAGGTGACGAAGGAACAGAAATGTCCAACCCCCATGTCTCTGAACTTGATTGTGTGATTTGCAGATTTGACGATTTTGCTCTTTCTTGTGCAGTTATCTCAGCGTTTCTGGAACGCGCACGCCATGATCAACATGGCGGTCTGGCTGCGCAAAGAGCAGCCTTCCCTTGCTTCTTCTATCAGGTCTCGCCTGGGGGTGAAGGGGGTTAGTGATGCTGCTCACCGCATCTCAGAGGTTAGGGTGGTGATCGGATCTCCCAGGGCAGAACTCCAAGGTGAGTCAGCTTTGATAGTCACCCCAGAAACCTCCCAAACTTCGGGGACTAGTCTCCTGATCCCCAAGGCCAAAATGGAGGCGAGTCAGCTTTTGTTGTGCTATGTCACTGACAGTGACATACAGGGAGCTACTCAGAGCTGTACGCACCTGACCCTAGGGAAGAAACATGTCTCACCCATGGAAAGTGATCCGGCTTTCATGGATAACTTTCAATGAGTGAGGCATGTTTCTTCCCCTAACGTCAGGTAGGTAAAGGTAAGTAAAGCTCTGAGTAGGTCCCTGCATGTCACTGCCAGAACCGTCCACAAAGCGCAACTAGAAGTAACAGGGAGCATTAGCAGACACAGAAAAACCCACAATGTCTGGTTGTCATCCCGCCTATACTCATCAGGCCAAAACTTGTGTGCTGTGGCAGGGGCTTGGCAGGGGCAAAGGGCAAGGGCAGTGGAGAAAGCCCTGCTGGAAAGGGCCCTAGATGTGGATGCGCTCATCCAAGCTTTAGAAGCCCTGCCCCAAGACCTGCACCCCACCCCCACCCCAGGTACCTTCCCCTGGCCTACTTGCACCTTTCCATTGTGCAGGGAAAGATTTTCCACTGACTTATGTTCAACTGCAAAACTTTATGCTTTTGCTTTGGTGTGCTATCATGCTAAGTCATGGCTTATGCACTGATCAACCTGTTACACTCTTGCAGGAGTGACGTCCGACTTTGTATCAGAGGCAGCTGAGGGGCTGCTACTGACAGCCCTTGCCCCCCATGTGGCTCAGTCTCCCTCTGCTCAGGTGAGCTTGAGATGCTTTCAACACTTGACAGTATTGGGAAGGGCTGGAAACCTTGTTCCTGAGTCCTTGTGTATGTTTTGTACGTGCACGTTCGTGCATGCGTGCGTGTGTTTGTACTGAAGCATTGCGAGCTGAGGATCTCTGTATCTGCAGCTTTCATGCCAAACCCAAGTCATAACTTGCTGGTACTGTTATGTGGCAAAGATCTGTTCTTGTGCTTAGCCAACCGTTCTGATGCCCAATGGGCACTTTTTTTGCTTGTTTTGTTGTCTTCATCTCTGCTTTGGGTTTGTTTCTCCTTCCTGCATTTTCCTTTTCCTCCCAAAATTGCATACCGCAGATTCCCGATTGGGCAATGACTTGGAGCACATCCATCCCGTTACAAATGCATCTTTCCATTCAACCCTCCTTGCAGCATGGACCCAAACACTTCAACTTTGGCGGCTCCTTCTCGACTTCCTCCTCCTCTTCTTTGCCGTTCTTCTTCTTGATCTGCTGCTTCTCCTTCCTCATCTTCTTCTTCTCTGCAGGGAAACTCAGCGCTGCAGAAGCTGCTGAGGGTGCACAGCATGGGGCCTTCTCGTTTTCCTCCTCTTCCTTCTCCCCTTCTTCCTCTTCTTCTTGATGCGCTTCTTCTTCTTCTCTGCAGGGCAACTCAGCGCTGCAGAAGCTGCTGAGGGTGCACAGCATGGGGGAATCTTCTTCTTGATCTGCTTCTTCTTTTTCCTCATCATCTTTTTCTTTTTCTCTGCAGGGAAACTCAGCGCTGCAGAAGCTGCTGGGGGTGCACAGCATGGGGGAGCCCCCCTTTCCAGTCACACGCCACTCCTTCCCAGACTACTCCTCTATTGCTGCACCCATCGCCCTCCCTGTGGAGAAGGATAGAGTCAGGCTGCAGGTCCGTATGACCTGAACTTACGGCTCAGTTACGGCGTGCGTGCGACCCAGTTACGTGCGCCTCAGTTGCGGCGTGCTGCTCCCATACCCTGTGCATGCATTGCAGACAAGTGGGGAGGGCAGTGAATGTGGCAAATGTGAGAGTCAGTCTCCTAGAGCTATTAGGTGCTCGAGTACAATGACCCAAAGATCAACTTGTGTGAATGTACAAACCCTAGCACTGTTCCCATACCTGGTGCGTGCGTTGCAGACAAGTGGGGAGGCAGTGTACGTGGCAGATGTTGGAGTCGGCCTCAGGGATCGACTAGCTGCTTCACTATGATGTTTCAAACATCAACTTACATGAAAGTACAAACCCTAGCGCATCTCCCATACCCTGAACATGCCTTGCAGACAAGTGGGGAGGCAGTGTATGTGGCAGATGTGGGAGTCAGCACTCGGGAGCTCTTTGCAGCTCCAGTAGAGTCAACCTGTGCCCTTGCCAAATTAGGCAAGGTGGACCCGGCCCTTGCTCTGAAGCTGCCTGGCGTTGTTGCCTTTGTTGGTATGTGCCTCTTTGTCTGTCTTCTTCCTCTTTCATGTGTCTCTTCTTTTTCGCTCCCTCTACTTTCTTTTGGTTTCACCTCCTTCCTTTCCTCATCTGTCACTAGCCATCTTCTTCTTCTGTCTTTCTCCCCCTCTCTCTCTTTCTCCTACCTCCCTTCTCTTGTCTTTGTTTCCTTGCTTCTTCTCGTGTTTCAGTCTGTACGCTTGATTTCACATCAAAACGGCCCCTTTATCTGCTCTGAAGCTGCTCAGCTTTGTAGCCCTCCCTTCCATCCCTCTGCTTCTGCTTCTTCTATGACCATCTCCTCTTTGTCATTCTCGTTTTCATTCTTGTTGTGCTTCATTTCCAGCTTCATATATGATGCATGTGCCAAGCTGCCTGAGGCTTGCCTATTGCATTGGTGAGTCATGAATGAATTACTGGTGACTCATTGCTAAGTTTGCTTCTTTGGCAAGCAATGTCACTTCCACATCTGACTCTTGATTTGCACTCAGATGCATGACAGTAGCTTTGCCATGTTTCACTTTCAAAGACATCAGGGACTTTCTTCCTTCCTGCAATTAGCAAAAGAAAGTGAGTTAAATGTCTGTCGATGGATCTGCTTGAAGAACGCCTTGATAGGCTGACATAGCAATCCACCAATCTTCTTCATCTCAATGTAGCTCTCAAGCAATGCTCTGCAGGATTGTTTGCGTCAGCTCTTTGCTCATAGGTACCTCACATGTGACTGCATAGCATGCAAAGGCTGGGGGAATCAAATGAAACAAAGGCTGGACAATGTGTCTTATGCTGTAAACAGGGCCAGATGACATTCCAAAGAAGGGCAATCCCGAGGTGTTTGGGCAGATTTTGTTTGCAAAAGACAAGGTGGAGTATCATGGTCAACCCCTCGGCCTCATTGTGGCTAAGTCTCAGGTAGGCCATCTGCCCCATTCTGCCATTCTGTTACTGCTCAGTACAGTAAGCTGTGCAAGTGGAGTACATTCAAGACGCCAATCTAGGTTCACCATTGCATGATGCTATCACAACAAGTCCTGCTGTGATTGCAGATTTCATCCATCTGTTCTGCTTGCTGATCATGCCTTGATGTTCCAACAGGTGGAGGCTGAAAGAGGGGCACAGGCTGTGCAAGTGGAGTACATCCAAGACGCCAATTTGATGCCACCAGTGCATGAGCTAGCATGACAGAGCCGTGTAGCATGATGCTTCGATTGGCAACTTCCTTTAGCATGATCCATCCGTTTGCTTGCTGATCATGCTTCACTGTTCCCAACAGGTGGAGGCTGAAAGAGGGGCACAGGCTGTGCAAGTGGAGTACATCCAAGACGCCAATTTGATGCCACCAGTGCATGAGCTAGCATGACAGAGCCGTGTAGCACGATGCTTCCATTGGCAACTTCCTTTAGCATGATCCATCCGTTTGCTTGCTGATCATGCTTCACTGTTCCCAACAGGTGGAGGTCAAATGAGGAGTACAAGCTATCCAAGTGGGGTACCTTCAAGACGCCAATTTGATGCCACCAGTGCATGATGCTAGCATGATAGAGCCCTGTAGCATGGTTCATCTGTTTGTTTGCTGATCATGCCTTGATGTTCCAACACTGTTCCAACAGGTGGAGGCAGAGAGAGGTGCCCAAGCTGTGCAAGTGGAGTACATCCAAGACTCCAACCTGGGTTTACCACTGCTGTGTATCAGGGACGCTATCAAGGCAGGCTCCTACTACAACCCTCCCATGGATCTGGTGACCACTATTGGGGATGCAAAAACAGCCATGACAAAAGCGCAGTACACCATCACAAATGCCAGGCAAGTCTGTACTGGTGTCAAATTCATTATGTTTTGAGCTGACCAGCTGAGTGCTGCTGTCGCCTCTTAGTCTTCTTCTTCCTGTTGTACTTCTTCCTCATCATCCCTCCTTGCCTTGTGCTAGCTGTTGCTCTTCTGCCTCTTCTTCCTTCTGCCCTTATACCAAGCAGGTACAAGCTGCCGCCCAAGCAGCAATTCTACATGGACACCCAGGGAGCTTTAGTGTTACTGCAATCATCATTCCTGTTTGCATTGGTCTCACTTCCTCATCTTCTTCTTCTTAGTCACGTCTCTTTCCTTGTCCCAGTATATTGTGCGCCTCCTCTTCTTCCTCTCCATCCTCATGGCCTTGTACCTTGCAAGTACCAGCTGCCGTCGCAGCAGCACTTCTGCGTGGAGCTTTAGAGCGCATCTCTGGCACTGACCAAAGCTTTCATCTGTCTTTCTTCTGTACTTCTTCTTCTTTTGCTCTCCTCTGCGCTGATCCCTCTTCTTCTGCCTCTGCTTGCAGGTACAAGCTGCCATCCCAGCAGCACTTCTACATGGAGCCTCAGGGCGCTTTGGTACTGCCTGATGAGGCCGGCACCTTCACTGTGACTTCCTCCACCCAGTCTTTGGATGCTGTCCAGAAGGCGGTGGCAGAAACCCTAGGCATACCCTGGCACAAGGTCATAGCAGGTGTACACCTGCTGGACTCTTCTTCTTGTGCCCACTGTGTCATGCATGCGCCTCTTGCTGTGTTGCACGCTGGCAGAAATGTCACAGCTGTGCAGTTTCAAATCTAAAACCTAAGTCGTTGAACCCTAATTTCAACAAGATACAGTTTGCAGCAGAATCCATGACTGCACACACTTGTCTGACTGCAGCTGCTGTTGTGGCATAGTACAAACCTTATTTCTTAAACCAGCATGCAAAGCATTCTATGTACATGCGCAGCATTGTTTATGCAGCCTACCACCCAATTCAACACAGTGGTGTCCAATGTGAGCATGGCAAAAGTTTTGCTGCAAACAGTGAAGCTGCTGGAGAGTGTTCACCTCTTTGCAGCTTCATCTGGGAAGCTTTTCTTCACAAAACTAGTTTTTGAAGGGAGGGTTTACTGATCAAATGTCATGTTTGTGACTCCTGCTGATGCTGCCGCAGTGTGTCGACGCGTTGGGGGTGGTTTTGGCGGGAAAGCCACCCGGCCGATGCCTGTGGCAGCTGCCTGCGCAGTTGCTGCACACAAGCTGGGCAAGCAAGTGCGGCTGTCATACAACAGGAACACTGACTTCAGACAGAATGGAGGTCAGCATTCTGTCTCTTTTGCGCAGGCCATGTGCAATTGCATACTCATGATCAGTAATCAGAATAGTACTGATAGTGATATAACAGCAACCACCATGATGAAAATGACAGCAAAGATAAGTAGCAGTAATACCAATCATGGCAGTAATTGTTATGGTCAGTATAATGCTAGTCATAAAACAACAACAGTTGCAATGACAAGAGTCGTCATCATTAAGCCATTAGGAACAAGCATGTTGGCAGTTACTAAAAAAGTTTGCAAGCATACAGTGTCGCATAAGCTGCCAAAAAGAATATTTTTAGTTTTGGCTTTTTGAGCTGAGGACAAGCTGAAGGCAAAGGGAGCACAATGGACAGAATGGCAGCAATCACCAGTTTGTGTCACAGGCGCATTCTAGGGCAGGTCTGTCAGATTAGGCTTTGATGCTAACAAAACCAGCCCGGCACTGGAATGCAAGGCATGGCGCTGATTTATACACTTATGGTTGGTTCAACCGATCAGGTCTCACAGGTGCATATACATGCAGGCCGGTCAGAGACTGAGATTGAGTACAGCGTGGGCTTTGACGCTAATGGCATCATCTCGGCACTGGACTGCAAGGCCTGGTGCTTGGCTGGAGCATTCATGGACCTGGCTTGGAACGACCTTTACGGCGTCATGACAGGCCTGGACATGGTAACCTCCTGGAAAGATAATCACAGCATGTGTAATCATATTTTTGAGATATTGTGTACATACCTTTTTGATGAACAAGATTTGCTGCTGCTGGAGTCTACTCATCAGTGTGTTGCTGTACGTATGGCATCCTGGATCATGAGCCATCGTGGATCATTACCTGCTGCACATATTGGCTCATACTTGCACAGCATCAGAGCTGACGGCATGGACCTGAGGCGCATGCCTGCACTCGCGAAGCTTGTTTTTCCACTCAAGTTTGCGCTTGTCAAATGCAGGTGTATGAACTGCCAAACTTGCATCTGGAGGGCAAGATGTGCCGAACTAACCTTATGCCCCGCAGCATCGTCAGAGGCCCTGGCTTCCTCAATTCTGTCATGATCATGGAGCAGGTTACACCCTCTGCAGCTAACCTGCGTCTAACCTGTTTGTAATTTGCGTCTAAACTGCGTTTAACCTGTGTGCAATCCTGCGTCGAAATTGGCTTCCTCAATGCTGTCATGATCATAGAGCAGGTTAGACCCTCTGCATCTGCCCTGCATCTAACCTGGCATCCTCAATGCTGACATGATCATGGAGCAGGTTAGACCCTCTGCATCTAACCTGCACCTAACCTGTTTGTAACCTTGCACCTAACCTGCGCCTAACCTGCATGATCATGGAGCAGGTCAAGATCTCTGCCTCTAACCTGCATGTAACCTGGCTTGCTCGATGCTGTCATGACCATGGAGCAGTTTACACCCTCTGCATCTAACCTGCGCTTGACACGCATCTAACCTGGCTTCCTCAGTGCCATCCAGTTCATGCAGCAGGACTACCCTCAGCGTCTAACCTGCATGTCAATTGCATCTTGACCTTGCATCTAGACTAGCTTCCTCAGTGCTGTTACAGTCCTGCAGGCTAGACTTTCTGCATCTCACATGCTTTGAACATGTTGATCGGCACCCAACAGTTGCCAAAGACAGGAACTTAGACAACCCTGAACATAACCCCTAAAAGAGGGGCTGTGCAGCAGACAGCAGACAGTTTGGAATGAAGTGTAGTGTTCATGCTGCTGGCGGCAGGAGCTAATATCTGCAAAACTCACATGCTGCCTGTGCAGCATCAGACACAACACAGTGCAGGCAGAGTCTGTTTTGTAAAGTCAGAACTGGCTATTTCAAAAGCAGGAGTTCCTTTTGCGCTTTTTGGCGCTTTTAATGCAGGTTTTACTTGATGCACTTTGGTGTTTCTGTCTTGTAGAGGTAATTGGCTGCTGCTTGTACAGGTGGTTGAGCATGTAGCAGGGTACCTGGGCCTGGATGCCACCTTGGTAAGGGAGCGTAACTTCATGCGTCCAAAGGACTTACCAGCACACCCATACCCTGCTCCACCCCTTCCTGAACCCTCCACATCAGCTCTGAAACCAGCAATCAAGGCTGATGACCAGAACTGCAATGGCAAGGCTCAGCATTTAGATGCCCATTCAGAATCCAATGGCACTCGCCATGTCAATGGAGGTCAGCAATTGAGTGAGCAAGGTGGAAAGGGCGGGAATGAGTCATTGGGGCAGAAGAAGAATGGCAGTACGCCAGATGTGGTGTGTGGCAGGTTCCAGTTCAAGGAGGCAAATGGAGACGAAGCAGATGCAACTGTGTCTACAGGGCGGTAAGCAATCAGTGGACACAATCAGTGGCACCCCTGTGTCTGTGATCACGTGACTGTCTTTGCACACCTACTAGGTGTGCCTAAACCCTAGTCCTGTGAGCCAACATGCACTAACATGAGACACTAGTTGCACCCAAGGGGTGTGAGCTGACAGGGCGAGTGCCATAGACGCATTTGCGAGGCAGAAAACCTCTGCCCACTACCCGACACGGAAGCCTGAAAAATCAGCATGTTACCACTGAGGCTTGAACCCGTGACCTGCTCCATATCAAAGGTGTCTATCTACCTTTATCCCTGTTCTCATTTTCTCACTGCTTTCCAGCAGATCTCCTTGTTTTTGGTAACATTCTGGGGGGTTCGGGTGTTTACCCTCCTCTCGCTTTTTGGCGACTCTCCTTGATTTAGATGCAAGCTTAGAATTTCTGGTCTCCCCTGTCTGCACTCCAGCACGAATCACCATGCTTAGGTCTTAGTTTGTGTTGCAAAGCATCCTCAATCGGCTGAAGCCTTGGGTCGTGTTTCAGCAACTTCCCAGTGACGCAAGTCCATGCTTGTGCTGTGTAGTATCATCACCATCAATATGCTGAAATGTATGTTGCAAGTCCGTAGTTGTGTTCATAGCAACGTTAATCTGCTAAAATGTATGGTAACATTGCAAGTCTCTCCATGGTTGTATTGCACAGCGTGATCAGTTTCCTAAAACTTATGGTAACGTCGCAAGTCTATGGTAATGTTGCACAGCTTGGTCAATCTTCTCAAATGTATGTGTTGCAATTCCATGGTTGTGTTCCATAGCGTGATCAATCTGCGTTAATGTATGGTAACATTGCAAGTCCATGCCTGTGTTGGATAGCAGGATCAATCTCCTAACATGCGCGCTTATGTTGCAAGTTCATGAACCTGTGTTGCGTAGCATAATTGGTGTTCTCAGATTTGTGGTTGTGTTGTAACATAACCATACATGTGAGAGGATCAATCATGCTATGCAACACAAGTCCATGGCTGAGTTGCATAGCGTAATTTTATCTGCTGAAATGTATGTTGCAAGCCTATGGTCATGTTGCATAGCGTGATCAATCTCCTAGAATGTGTGCCTATGTTGCAAGTCCATGGACTTGTGTTGCATGGCGTGATTGATTCTCTCAGGTTTGTGGTTATGTTGCAACATAACCATGAATCTGACAAAACCAATCACGCTATGCAACACAAGTCCATGGCTGAGTTGCATAGCGTGATCAATCTGCTGAAATAAACGTTGCAAGTCTAAGGGAATGTTGCAGGGACTTCCCAGTGAATCAGTACACGCTGCCACAAGTCCATGGCTGTGTTGAATGGCATGATCAATCTGCTGAAATGTATGTTGCAAGTCTATGGTCATCATGAGCTGGAAAGCATTTTTATTATTATTATTATTATTATTATTATTATTATTATCATTATTATTATTGTTATTATTATTATTATTGTTGTTAGTATTATTATTATTAGTAAGTCTATGGTAATGTTGCAGGGACTTCCCCGTGAATCAGTACACGCTGCCGCAAGTATGGGATGGGGTGAAGGGGCAGGTGGGCTATGCAGCCAAGCAGAAAGAAGTAGAGGAGTTCAACAAGAGCCATGCCTGGCTCAAGAGGGGCGTCGCGGTCACCCCCACCAGGTCTCAACTCTGTGCAATGTTGGGGTCGCTTAGGGTTTCTTGCATCCTGTTAGGGTTTTTTACCCCAGCTTGATGACGGCACAGTTCTTTGTTGTTTTGCCTTTTGCCATATTCTGCAGTCTGTGATCAGCAGTGCTCAGGAATGAGCATGGATTCATCTCATGGTCGGAAACCAAATCAAGTTTTTACATGGTTTTGACAAGGCATATCGCCTAACCGCCTTCGAGATTGTATCAAATGATGTCACATCTTGGCTATAGCTTCAAAACACAGCTGCATGTTCTAACCCAAACCTCAATGTACTGCAATTGACATGGCTGCTGCATGTCACGTCCTTACAGTGGCTTGCTATGTCCAAATCCAACCATCAACACACCAGCGAGACGTCTTTTGAAGCACAAACCGGGTCGATCCCAATGTGGAAACACTACAAATGGTAGATCCTGATGTGGCAGCAGCACAAAAGGCTGACTGCTGGCTGAATGGTGTGCAGGTTTGACTGTGCATGTTTGACTGCTGGTTGCATGGTGTGCAGGTTTGACTGTGCAGGTTTGACTGTGCAGGTTTGACTGTGCAGCTTTGACTGTGCAGCTTTGACTGTGCATGTTTGACTACTGGTTGAATGGTGTGCAGATTTGATTGTGCGCCGCCGCCCATCAATGCGGCTGTGAGCGTGTATGCTGATGGTTCTGTCACTGTCACTCATGGCGGCATTGAGTGCGGTCAGGGCCTCAGCACCAAAGTCAAACAGGTCAGCTTTTTGTTCACGGCTTTGGCGAGTAGCATTTGGGGTGTGGGATTTTGGGTGTAGGCTTGGGGTGTAGCGTTTGGGGTGTAGCATTTGGGGTGTACACATGGCGGCATTGAGTGCGGTCAAGGCCTCAGCAACAAAGTCAAACAGGTCAGCACCTTGTTCAGGGCTCTGGGGTGTGGGGTTTGGGGTGTAGGATTTGGGGTGTAGGACTTGGGGTGTAGGACTTGAGGCGTAGGACTTGCGGTGTAGCGTTTGGGTTGTAGCATTTGGGGTGTACACATTACACAGCATTGAGTGCGGTCAGGGCCTCAGCACCGAAGTCAAACAGGTCAGCACACTGTTCAGGGCTTGGGGGTGTGAGATTTGCGGTGTGGGGTTTGTGGTGTAGGATTTGGGGTGTAGGATCAAAGGTGTAGCAATTGGGATGCAGGATTTGGGGTGTAGCGATTGGGATGTAAACTTGGGGGTTGAAGGTTTTGATTGCAGGATTTGGGGTGTACTACACCCGACTAGGATGTGGGGTTGAGGATTTGGAGTGTAGCATTTAGAATGCAGGATTTGGCATGTTGAGGTGTGTAATTGTTGATGCACTGTGCATGTTGTCTTGCTCCATTAGGGAACAGCAACTCTTGTTGCATGACACTTTTCCTGATTGAGAACTTCACAGTTCTATGTGAGTACACTTGAGCACAGAGGGGAGAAGTGTCTCTGCCTGCAAATGAGATGCACACCAGCTTGGCAGGGGTGACCAGTGACCGCCCCACTTCTGTTGTCCTTGTTTTACACACTTCAAAGGCAACCAGTGACTGGCCACGTCTGATGTCCTTACTTCAGACGCCTTAAAGGCAGACGACAGCATGTGACGGAATTTGATGCAATGCTAGATTAGCGTAGAGCGTGTGGCGTTGCAGTACTATCGCCCTCCTTTATCACAGCATCACCACAGCAACTTTATAGGTGCTCTATTGTTGAATGCCTTGGAACATTTAGTGCCTAATTAGTGTATGCCATCTTCTCAGTCATTGTCTGTTGACTCCCCTGATGATTCCCAAAGACAGAAAATGTAAATTGATTGGTTGATTGATTGGATACAGATGGCAGCATTTGCGTTGGGTCAACTACTGCCCGAAGAGCAGAGGCCTTTCCCCATGGATATGATCCATATCAATGACACCAGAACAGATATTGTCCCCAATGCAGGTGAGTCATGCAATTAGTCATCATACACTTCCTGCAACTGCTTTGGTGTGGCGGTGTGCCTGCCCTGCGCTGCCCTGCCCTGCCCTGCCCTACCCAACCTGGTCCTAACCCTGCTCAACCTGGTCCTGATCTGATCTCAATCCTACCCAACCTGGTTTTTACCTGGTGCCCAACCTGGTCCTAACCTGGCCCTAACCCTACCCAGCTGGTCTCAGTCCCCTCCTTACCCCATCCAACCTGGTCCTGACCCTTTTGCACCTGATCCTCACCTGGTCCTACCTCGTGCTGACCTAGCCCTGCCTGCTCCTTGCCCTTTGCTACCTGATCCTAACCCAAACCTGCACCTGCAGGTCCTACCTGGTCCTGCCCCCTGCCCAACCTGATCCTAACCTTTTCCTAACCTGATCTTAACCTGATCCTAACCTGGTCCTGCACCTGCAGGCCCTACCTGGTCCAGCACCAGCTCAGAAGGCTGTGTGGCAGCCATTGAACAAGCCTGTGCCAAGATCTGCCGCCGCCTACAGCCCCACCTACAGCAGAAGGGCTCCACCTGGGAAACATGGCAAGCCACTGTCACAGAGGTGCAGGAAGGCTCTGGTGTGGCGCCTGCCTCTGTCATGCTGTCGGCCTATGGCTTCTATGATGGTATGGAGAGAGACAAAGACGGCCGAACAACCAAAGGTGGGGACTTTTGGAGGGTTTTGGGCTGTTGTAGATGTGTGTTGTGGTTTGATTGGCAGTTCAAGGCAGGACAGAAATGGCCTTTGCTTTGGTTATACTGTCTGCCTATGGCTTTTATGATGGTATGAAGAGAGACAAGGGCGGCCGAACAACCAAAGGTGGGGACTTTGAAAATGCCTTACAATGTTTCAGATGTGTGTTGTGGTTTGATTGGCAGTTGAAGGCTAGACAGAATTCTTCAATCACTGACTTCAGTCATTGACTTTACCCAGCAATCTTTGATGGTTTCTTTTGTCAGCCTCAGTATAACCAGCAATTCTGGCTGACTTGATCAGTCAAGGATCTCTAGTGCAAGGCTGTTTTACCGCTCAAGCCACACACCCAATCAGCTCACGCGTTTGTCACGTTTGGTGCCAGGCTTCCATGAAGGAAAATTTGGAAACTGCTCATATCATGTGTACACTCACAAAATACATTGCAATTTTCTCCCTTCAGCCTGATAGCCTGATTCAGCAATCAGTGAGTCAGCACATGCCTTGACTGGCTAGCATGAAACCTGCGTGAGTCAGCAAGGCTGCACAGCATGTGGTCAATGCCACGCAGGGTCAGACAGCTCAGAGCTTCTGATCTCGCCCAGATTTGTAGCTCTGCGCAAGTGATCATGTTGCTGTTACGCCAACTGATCAAACCTGCTGTGAGTTTGCAGTGCCAAGCTTGGCAGCGTGCCAATCTTATGTCAATCCCAACTTTGAGGTGTACGTACTGTAAGCATCAGAGTCACACGTTCAAGGCTGTGTGCAGGATTCAACAGCTCAAAGCCTTACATTTTTGAGATTAACATGAATATTGTAAATTGAAGAAAGACCAAATTTACATATTGTAAGTATCTCACCAACGTATACAAGACCATATATGGTGCAGGGTCCAAGAGCTCCAAGTCTGTCTGCTGAGTGGTCTGACTTTTGCAGGTTACATAGGTACCTGGCATGAACCATTAGCTGGAACGCCTGTAAACTATTATTATTGTTATTAGAGTTACACTTTGTAAAAATCAGTCTCATGTGTTCAAGGCCGTGTCTTGTGCAGGATCCAAGAGCGCAAAGGGTCACATTTTTGAGGTTAAATAAATTTTGAGGACTCTGAGGAAAAACCAGCTTTACATGTTGTATGTATCTTCCTTACCAACACGTGCAGGATCAAAGAGTGCAAAGGTTTTACTGTTTGACATCAACATGAATTTGAGGATTGAAGAAAGACCAGTAAGTATCCATATTGACGTATACAAGGCCGTGTGTTGTGCAGGGTCCAAGAGCGCAAAGCCACTGAAGTACACCTCATTTGGAGCTGCCTGCTCTGAGGTGGAAATTGACTTGCTGACTGGCGAGAAGACAGTCCTGCGCAGCGATCTCTACTTCGACTGCGGACGCAGCCTCAACCCTGCTGTTGACATCGGCCAGGTGATTCTGTGGTTCCTTTCATCAGAACTTCCACAATTAGTTCATCTTGGTGATGGAACGCCTCACGTTTTTATATATACAGCATCTAATCATGGTTCATTCTCTGGGCTTCCCCTGCGCCGAGATGGTCTGTGCTTTGAGTGCAGGCCTCAGATATCTGCTCCATTTAGTCATCAGCATGCCTTGTCTTGGCACTTCCAATTCTCTACCATCCCGGCATGTCTTCAAACAACCTGCCATTTCTATATTACCAAAAGCTCTGTATGGTCCGGGATAGGACTCTTCGCCTTTGTGAGCCTTTGGATGTAATTCCTGCTGGCAGGCACAGTACAAGGCTTCTTTTGCACTTACATCTTCTGATTCAGTCTTGTATCACTGCACAACATATCATGTGCTTCTGTCACAGTCTGACCAGCTTATATGGCTGCAGATCGAGGGGGCTTTCATCATGGGTATGGGTCTCTGCACCATGGAGGAGGTCCTCATTGACCCCAAATCTGGCAAGCTGCTGAGTGACAGTACCTGGACGTACAAAATCCCCACGGCTGCTGACATCCCACGCAACTTCAATGTCACCTTCCTGAAAGACAGCCCCAACATCAGGAGTGTCATGAGCAGCAAGGCTAGTGGAGAACCATCCATGATGCTGTCGATGTCTGTCCTGTACGCTCTGCGAAGAGCAGTGCTTGCCGCCAAGAACAGCATCTCAGAGGCAGCTGGCACCTCTTGTGGGGCTGCTGCTGGCAGCCCTGCCCTCCCCAAGGCCTCAAAACAGGGGGCGGCTACTGACCCTGTCTGTGATGATGATGAGTCTGTAGGTGGCAAGGCTGAGCCTCGCAGAGATGTAGGACAGACATCAGAGGGTGGGGTAGCAAGCACTAAGGATCAGACTAGCACCAGCTGTGTTATTGATGAAGGTGCTGGTGGGAATCCATTCTTTGTCTTAGAGGCGCCGGTAACGACCTGTCATGGCAAGGAGGCTATGGGACAGTTCAGCATTGTGGAAATGCTGAAAGCAGCTGCCAACAAAACTATCGAAGATGCAGCTGGCCTTGAGTACCATTCGTCTGGCGAATGGGTTGTGGTGCATTGATTACATTGCTGTACATTGCATGCATCAGATGGGCAGCAGAGATCTACTCTTTGATTGAAGTGTTTGCCTGAATCAGGTTTGACATGTTACATTTATTTTTTGAGTTTCTGTGTATATCAGCGTCTACGGTCTGTTATGTCAGGACCCAAGACCAACCTCTGGAGAGGCTGGTGTTGTGTACGATTACCTGCTGTGAAAATTGCAGTTGTATCTTGATGGGAATCAAGGGGTGTCTGAAGCTGTGTTGCCAATCATTGCATCATGCTGAAGTTTCAGAATGTCACGCACATGCTGTAGCAATCTGAAACATAGGGGCATTTCTTACTAAATTAGTTGCATCAGGCAGGTGGTGTCCTGTCAAATGAAGCATTTTAAACCACCGACTGGTTGTCTGAAACATGCGTATTTGTAATGGGCCTTGAACCTGGATGTTGCAAACTGCACCGCTCCGCTACACTGCCTTAAGACCTAGGCATTTGCTACGTTAGCCGCTTATTTCAAACGAGCACAGCCATTGCTATGATACATGATTTACAATGGTCACTCATTTTCAAACAGCAGAATGCATAGTTTGGGCGTTCTAACCTACTGTCACACATATATATGCGTCCAGCCCTTGAATTTGTCTGTTGTCAAGGTGTTGCACAATAGATATCTACCAAGATCAAGACCTTTTGACTACTGATGTAAAAAAACAAAAAAACACAGAGACAGTTTTTCAATGCTGGGTCTGCTGAGTTGCCTGCTGTTCTTGCCAGTAACTCAGCATCAGAGAAATGGTGATCAGCCAGCTTAGCACAACACTGATAAGCCTCAATTCCGACAACTTCCAACTTGTGACAGCTCTTTGCGACCAAGCCTCTTTTGAGTGACTACTGAAGTGCCTACGTACATCTGAGCAAACATGCAAAACC